>WLWD01003407.1_pt1 | contig 12323 bp, 9 predicted proteins | sample 6712731 | NCBI WGS metagenome assembly WLWD01 (sample SAMN12718690, study PRJNA576275) | sponge metagenome | isolation source: marine sponge | host: Mycale hentscheli | place: New Zealand: South Island, Marlborough, Capsize Point | collected 2014-11-01
ATAGTCTACCTGTACCCACTCCTATAGTCTCCCTGTACCCACTCCTATTGTCTCCCTGTACCCATTCCTGTAGTCTCCCTATACCCACGTTCATATGGTAGAGGTTATTTAAAGAGATGTGTTCGTCTAATGATGGGTAAGGGATGTTTAAGATGTGTTCACAAGTTAGGGTTACTTAAAGAGATTTGTTAGTGGCTACGTCACCACCTAAAGAGATGTTGGTCACATAAAAATAAGTAAGGGTCATTAAATGTGTTCATAGGTTAGGTCACCTAAGGATAGGTAAGGTGTGTTCACATGGTATGGGTCACTTAAAGAGATGTGTTCATTGGTAAGGATCTCTAAGTGTAGTAGCTATGTTTATTTATAAGGAAAACTGTTTAAGTCAGGTTGCTAAAAAAAGATCGGTTCACATCATATATGTAGGTAAAGATCACTAAGATATGGCACTTACTGGTGAGGAATACTAAGTATCTTAGAATAAGATTTGAGAGATGTATTTATATGTATAAATTGTCAATAATTGAGAATGCTTGATCACAGAGATGTATTTATCATTAAGGGGGCATGTTCATGAGTAGGAGAGGCATTTTGGGTACAGATCGACAGTGTTTCATATAGAGATAGGGCCATCCCGAGATTCCTCCCCCAGTCACAGAGTTGATAGGTACAGGGTCATTGAGCTATACAAGGAGTTTGTTATAATGGTTACGTATATACATGAGATAGCGGCATTCTTATTGATAGTTCAAGTGAAACTCGATTAAAATGATGTTTTTAATAATAGGTAAATTGAGTTATAGGTATTGGTCACAATAAATATTGTTCATGGGTAAGGGTTGCTAAGAAAGTTGTGTGCATAGGTAAGAGAGAGGGGTTTAAGGTAAGGGTCAATAGTGGATTTGTTTATAGGTAAGGGTCACTGATAAAACATTATCAATAACAATTTCTTCAACAAAATGGCCATTGATGTCTGTAAAATTCCTTTCTTTGAGTATTAAAACTACATTGACTGATATTATATGTATATAAGATATAGGCACGTAGGACACGAGACAGGAGAGAGGGAAATACATTCATCTGTGCAAGATGAAGAGCATGTCAAAACAAGATACAAGGTACTTGCTATTAAAAAAAATTTTTTTTGTGTGTGTGTGGGTGTGTGTTTTGTCAATGTAGCTACTGAGGTAGTTGCACTCTTGCTCTATATAATGCACCACAAATAATATTTTTGTTACAGAAATTTGAGAGGTGAAGGTATACTGCCGAAGAAAGTGGACCGACGTCACACCTACAATGATGTCGGATAAATACAAAATGTCCTTTGATCCCTTGGAATTCCATTGAAAGTGGACCTACCTAAAGAAGCAAAGAACTAATTTTCAAACTGAACAAATCTATTAATTTTTTGTGTGTAATTCACAAATTTTTGATAATATTTTTGTTACTACAACTATTTTTACAGTATTGTAGCTAAATAATACCAGCGAAATATACAGTGGTATAACAAAGTAATAACCATGTAATACACAGTGGTATAGCAAAGTAATAACCATGTAATACACAGTGGTATAACGAAGGAATAACCATGTTATACACAGTGGTATAACAAAGGAATAACCATGTAATACACAGTGGTATAGCAAAGTAATAACCATGTTATACACAGTGGTATAGCAAAGTAATAACCATGTAATACACAGTGGTATAACGAAGTAATAACCATGTTATACACAGTGGTATAACAAAGGAATAACCATGTAATACACAGTGGTATAGCAAAGTAATAACCATGTTATACACAGTGGTATAGCAAAGTAATAACCATGTAATACACAGGCGTATAGCAAAGTAATAACCTAGTTATACACAGTGGTATAGCAAAGTAATAACCATGTAATACACAGTGGTATAACAAAGGAATACCAGCATAATACACAGTTAATACACAGTGGTATAGCAGAGTAATACCAGTGTATTGCGTGGTTATTATTCAAGTATACACACAAAATAACAATGTAATACATCAGTTATACACATGTGTACACACTAGTGTATTTCTGGAGAATACTATGTTATACCTAATGGCGTATTACGGTACTTATAAGCCATTTTTACACATAGTGTATACCTGAAGAATACCAGGAGTATTCCAGTTGTATACTAGAAGATTATCATTGTTATACACTAGTGTATATCACACTTTTTGCATGGTGTATCCTTTATTCTGCTCAACATAATGTTGACTCAAGTCACATCACAGGACCTTGCAGTCTAATGTCATTACAGGTAGGGTTATGTCATATCTTTTGATTTATGTTTAATTGAATATAGATTTCACTATATTATACTGAAATTTTTTTAGAGCTTATTGAATATGAACAAAAATAACACACACACACAAAAAAAAAAGAATTGTGATATATAGCTCAAGGTATATAATTGAAATATATATAATGATGTAGTGGTGAGATCCGATACAAGAATAATATCATCAAAGTGCAACAATTGATGTCAGAATTTCTTTTGACTTGTTCATTCCATCATATCCTCCCATAACATGGACCTTGTCTGATGTCATGATACAGGTACAGTTATATAGTGCATGTGGTAGTTGTCCAGCCTGGACCCAGGTATTAGTCTCAGGGACATAGCGCTGGATGGTGGACACTGGCTTCTCACTCTTCATGTCCGCACCACCGACTGCCAGTAGAGATCCTCCAATGTTGAGTGGACAGGATTGTACACAGTTGAGTGAAGGTAGTTTGTTCCATATGTTGGAACTGTCTGATGAGGAGTGTGAAACAAGAGCCTCCAGAGATACACCATAGACATCAGGAATACCATGGAAAATAATCGCACCATCTGACCCTCCCATGATGTACCAGGTATCTCCAATTGTAGTAGACTTCATCCTCACCCATGGTGTTGGTATAGATGGTCCAGTGGACCACTGCATGTTGGATATATCAAGTACCTCAACAGTATGTAAACAAACTCCATGGTAACCACCAGCAACCACCAGCCAATGTTTATATGAAGTAGCTGAAGGCCAACTGCGAGGTGTAGACATAGGAGGAAAGGGGCGTGTCCACTGGTTGCTGTCAGACTGCCACTCTCCTAGCTCACTACTATCAGAGTAGTCTCTATTCATTCCTCCTACCACAACTAGTTTGTTGTTGATGGTAGTCATAGCAAACTCCCAGGTACTGTATGGAGGTAGAGTGTGCCACAGGCAGGACTGAGTGTTGTAGGCCATCACTATGTAGCCATCCTCATATCTGCCAATCCCTCCTCCAACATACACTGTATTATTTATCTGTACTGATTGGATGTATCTACTCATAGCCACTGGCATGTCAGGACCACGCCTCCAGTCTAGTTCTCGTGGGAATGTCTATATTACAATGACATTGCAAGTACATATTAACTTAGTATAGTACAATCAGTCAAATAAGTATTGCACGAATACTTTAACCAATCATTGTAAAGATATACTATTAAGTGTAATATGGTCACATTGTTGCCATGGTTACTGTTTACATAATAGTTAATTATCCTTCCCAATTTGAAAATAATATTGAATGTCATGACAACCTTGTAGTAATTGATAATTGGATGTAAAAATTCTAACTTTTAATACTTAGAATTTCCAGTATGCTGAGCGGCCAAATTATTTGTTGCCTACGGACTTCAAACACTCAGAATAGAAAGTATGAAGACTATAGAGAGTCCCTCAGTATTTTGGAAGAATATGAATAAAGTTTCACAGGGTGAAAAGAGTCCGTTCACAACCATAACAAAATCTGTAAACTGTTTTGATAATTAGAGTTAACAAAAAATGTACAAGGCTGTAGAGGTTAACAAACTAGTTATCAACACATTATACACTAATTGACGATTTTGTTTTAGCTGTCAATAGATGCTTTTCAGGCAGTGTTTTTCCTACCAGACATCGAGAGCAATAGATTGGGCTAGTTCCTCGTAGTCTCCATGAAACCTGCTGTAAGATGGACTTGTTCCGGTCAATTTTCATGCTTTTAGAAGCTTACTTGCTTGTTATAAGGCTATAGCTACCTACTTTATATGCCTGACTATTTGCTTGATGAATTTTGCAGTTGCTTCGCGGTTGAAATTCAAAAGTCAAATTCTAATTCTAAAAGACGCCTTAAATGTTTACGAAAGTCGGAGTCGAAAGGGCTAAACTAATTGCAGATTATTATCATTTCTATTGTTTATTATTATTATTACTATTACATTTATTAATATTACTGTATTACTTATTATAATTATTACTGTTTTTTTTATTACAATTATCATTAACCTTGCCAACTTTAGTACACGATTCCTGATATTGAAAGACATTCAAAATTATTTTACTAGGTATTTTATTAGCTTTATTCACCTCAATACGTCTTCCCGTCGCAATTGCTTCTTGAGATCCCATACTTTGTATATTTTGTGGTTTCTTGTTGTTCATCTGACTTTCAAGTCTCGTTATTGCTATTTTGTATTCTCTATTTTCCTGTTCCAATTTCTCCAGTTCTATTTGTTTGTTTCTGTTATCTCGTTCTAGTCTTTCCATCACTACTTGTTTATCGTATTTCTCTCGTTCAAGTCTCTCCAGTGCAATATGTTGGTCTCTGTTCTCTTGTTCCATTTCTTCAATGGTTATATCTTTTTCTCTGCTTTCTTGCTCGACTCTCTGTAAATCTGCTCGTAATTGTCCAATCTCGTTTTCCATCCTCTCAATTGCAGTCACTAACTCTGTGTTGTCTGATGCCGCCTTCTCTTCAGATGTCTGTCATATAACACAAGAGAAATCAAGAGAGAACAGATCTGTTATTCTAGAACTGAATAGTGCAGTGAAAAGAATGCAAGTTAAAGCTTGCTGCTTTTCTGACATTATAGTGTTGTCAAATGTATAAGAAAGTCACATAGTGTATTGCCAACATTATTACTTGGTGTCTATTTAAGATAGTTTGGTAATTACCTTGAGTTCTTGTATCTGCTTGTCTTTATTCTTCATTTCCTTCACGTACAGGACACTGGCAATATTGAGTTGTCTCATCGTTTCTCCTCCGTAGATTCCCTCTACCTGTGACTTCACACCCCGTAGTCTAGCCAGCAGGTCCTGGCTGGATGGCCTTCTCTCTGGAGTGTTGTGAAGACACTGTCTCACAAGATCTAGTAGCACTGGATGAGGTACACCACATGTGGTTTCCAATGTGGCCATGTAAGTCTGACGACGATCCACTTCTGAACGAGCAATGAGCTGGTCAGGATTAGAAGGATTGGGATATGTACTGGACAGCAGGTCACCTGGAAATACCTGAAACATGTGTACAATTAAAACAAACACAATGCTGTAAACTATTAAAATATGTGGATTAGCTAATGCACAATGCACTCATAAAGTGAAAAGCAAAAGTTTATAATGGAAATTCAAGAAAATGCAGAATTGTAATGATGAGGTTATTAGTATGTTTTTGTTACCTGTGTTAGAGTAAACAGAGCAAGATGTCCAAATGAGAACACATCTAGAGATGGTCCATATCTGTGACTTTCATTGAAAGCCTCTGGTGGCATGTACACAGGTGTACCTGGTATTTTCGTCAGAGTCTTTGCTAGCTGACCTGGTCTAAAATTCACCATACGAGAATTGCCCAAGTCTGTGATTTTGGCACACAGAGATGAAGTTAGGAGGACATTCCTAGCTGTTAGGTCTCTATGTACTATTGGAGGAGCTCGGCCATGCAAAAACACTAGTCCACTGCTAGTGTCAGTGAGAATGGATATTTTAACTGCTAAAGGAATATTAGGAGAACACTCCAGCAGGTCGTCAACACTCATTTCTAGTCTCTCCATCACAAGAAGAGGGATTTGGGAACCTTCCAGGATACACAGACCAAGGAACTGTGTTATGTTAGGATGTCGGAGACCTGCCATGAGTTGACATTCCTGCCGATACTTTCCAATAATGTCTTGAACTCCTTCATTGTCAGTTTTCAGCAATGAATCGTGAATATGCTTAGCAGCACATATCGTTTCCTCATATTTGATCTATTAATTTATAGACACATAATGATTCCTACCTGTATAATTATGTACTAGTGGTGTGCTTGAGCACAAATGGCTAGCGAACTTTAAACCACATTATTGTGAAACGATGATATTAACAAATAACACTCATGCTACTAAAATAAGTTGAGTCTTTAAATTAGGTATATGCGGTAAAGGGGATTCAATGCCATAGTAACCGCTCCCCGCAACTGTTTGAATTGAAAAAGAAGCAAACAAAATTAAGTCACGTTATTTAAATTTTCTTTGTGATATTCTTTATAGTAGTTGTAACGCACAATACTTTCACACAACTGAACATACCTGTGCAAGACTTACATTCGTGGTTAGTCTAGTGGACAATGAATTTTCAAGTTGGTACTGTTGCGTGTAGGGCTTATAACTGTGACAAAAAGCGTGTTAACTTACCACGGCCACTAACTCGAATAGAAATGGAGCTCCCATAAGTTTTTGAGTTTTAACTGCACCCGCAAAAGAATTCAAAGCGGTTAACAATTCAATTTCTAAGGTAATACGGGTAATGATAGCTAAGCTGGAAGATTCTGTTTAGTGAAGTTTGGGATGGGATCGAACACAGAGCGAACACAAAAATACGCAAGGCTCAAAGTACAAAATGACATACGTGCGTCCAAACATATATAAACAAACAAACATTCCCGATTTTCAATTGTGTTACCCCTGAGAGTATCTCGCGTGCTCCGCTCGCTCGCCAATTAAAAAAGTATTTCATCACAAAAATATTGTATTATCATAGTTGCTTAGTTGAAAGTGTGAAGAAGTATCAAGATAGTTTGTGGTGCTAAAAGTTTCTTTGTGTAAAAGATAAGATTTATTAAAAATATAGAGTGTGAGTGTGAATTGTTATGTTCAATTCAAGTTCAAGTCAACAGAAATGGAAAATCATTGATGAGTGTACAACAACCTTGTTTTGCGAACTTCACTGAATATCATCACTCTTTTGATACTGTTTTAGCTTCAAGGTGACATAAATGGACAATAAACTTCTACAAGTTTTTAGTCGACATTAAGGAGTTACACTAACTACAAAATATGGACTTACTATTGCCCTTCAAACAGAGAGGGACCACTGTAGCAGTCTGTAACAAAACTAGCGTACTAAATTTGCAAACCCTCAGTGCAAGTTAGATAATTTGCTAATGAAAGTAACTACTTTTGAATAAAAAGTTCCTATTTTCAGCTTATAATAACTATTGTTAACTCTGTTTATGAATGTAAATTTTAGCTTATCTAGAACTGAGTAAATATGTTTGCACTTAGCTTGTGGGCCAGCCCACATGAGAAGAAGGAGCTAGAGAGAGGAAGAACATGGAATTGTTATTCATGCGTGTCATTTATAATTATGTTTACGTTGTGCATCATTCAGAGTAGTCATTGTGTGCGCAGGTCATCTGCAGTAGTTTGTTGCGGCATTGTGATTGGTCAGTTTTGCGAGAGGACTCGTCTCATAAGTCCTCTCGCCACGTGTTGTATTTTAGTTCAGTTTACAGAGTAGTCTAAGGAAATACTCAAGGTGAGGTCTCAAGCCTCTGGCTGAATTCTGGTGGCAGTGCAATATAAGCTGTCCCCAGAAACTGTGGCGAATCCGCGGCCTGCCAGCAGACCGGACCCACAGAAACTGGATAACTTTAATCTTTCAGAGCAAGGAAATCACTGATAGGCTTGTCAGCAACCAATGAAGTAATTAGACTTCTGACTGGCACGTTAAACTAACACTTAGAACACACTTTTTGAGGAATAGGCATTGCTACTTAAAGTTGATAAAATAATAATTTCCACCAGAGACTTCCTAACGTAAGATACACCAGATAAAATGATCAACATGGAACTGGAATGGTAAAAATTATACGTTCATCTGAGCACGAGTGATTCTAAGCAGCAGGCAAAGCATGAATTAGTATAATACTATAAAATTGTGTTTTATTGCAAACTTTTCTGCTTAGTATTAGTTTATAATTAGAATACCTAATACAAATTCTATTGGCAAAGCATTTCAGGCATCCTTTATGGAAACAATTGTTGTAGCTATTTACAAGTGACCTGCATGAGTTGCAGCGGTACAAGTCAGAACACCGAATTGATATACTTAGTTGTGGATCACACCATTTGGAACTAACCATTGGCTTTACACTTGATAGAATTTATTGAGTAGCTAAAGTGATACTATACAAGTAAGCTTCACATACCTCTACTACTGAGCCATAAGATCCTACGCCCAGAGTTTTCCCAGTTGCTGTCACATCGCTCAGGTGGAAAGAACGAAGCTGCGGGTCATCCTTAAAGGATCTAGATCTGACAAATCTAGTAGCCATTATATTAGGAGGGTTTTTTATGTTGCTTCCAATAAAAAATTGACTTCAGACTGAACTGAGAGTTAGACGCATAAAAAAACCTGTTTGTTGATTTTGGGGGCGTGGTGGGTGGTTACCACTACTGCTCTATGAATGCAATAATAGGCCAGCAAGAAGCTTTGGGGTACTGCACACAGCGCGCATGCGCATTGATGTTGCCGTTCTCCGTTCATTCATAGCAGCCGGCAACCAGACTGCTCACATGAATTTTATTTTTAAATTACGTCATTGGAAGGGTTATTTCTACGAAGGAACTAGCCCAGCCTGGAGCTTATAACTTTTACTTCGAACAAAATTTGTAAACTGTCTTGGTAATTAGAGTTAAAAAAAAATTACAAGGCTGTACAGGTTTAACAAACTAGTTATCAACACATTATACACTAATTATTTACGATTTTGTTTTGGTTGTCAATGGACACTATTCAGGCAGAGGTGAGTTGGATTGGGCTAAACTCTATTGATATTTCTAGGTGAAGACTCACTTTTTAAAAAATGAAACAAAAAATCTGAAGTTTGAAATCTTCTAACTTTGTACAAAAAGAATAGTTGATTATTTGGCATGACATTTTTTGGCCGTACCCCTGTCAGTTATGAGACTTCTGCACTTTCTTTTTTTTTAACTTTGTATTAGCATTTTTGGACAATCTTTATAATAGTTTTTTTTATTTTTTTTATATCACAGGTAATATATACTTTTATTGCAGCTTTGATACTTTTACTTGAATATTTCCGCATCACGCCGAGCGTTCTGTATTCTCCCATATTGTACGGTTTATATTGTACGCTCGTTGTAGCGCGCGCGTAGCGAGTAAAATCAATGAAAATTGTATTGTAACCGGTTGAGAAAAATTTCAAAGAAGCAATAAATCACTTATCACACTCGTCGTACAATATGGGAATGATATTTTACTCTCACGCCACATTTTCACTCGCCTTTGGCTCGTGAAAATATTTTGCGTGCTCGTAAAATATTTTCCCATATTGTACTCTGACTCGTGCTATAAGTATTATTTCTAAACTAGTGGTGTGCTTGAGCACAAATGGCGAGCGAGCTTTAAACTACACTATTGTTAAATGATTGATTTTAACAAGTAACACTCAAGCTACTAAAATAATAGTCAAGTTTTTAAATTAGTATGCAGTAAAGGGGATTTAAAGCAATAGTAACCGCTCCCAAGCAACTGTTTGAATTGAAAAAGAAGCAACAAATTCAAGTCACTTTATTTAAAGTTTCCTTTGTGACATTCTTAGTAGTAGTTGTAACGCACAATACTTTCACACAACTGAACATACCTACCAAGACTTACCTTCACGGTTCGTCTAGTGGACAATGAATTTACAAGTAAATGCTGTTGAGTAGGGCTTATAACTGTGATAAATAGCAACTAACTCGAATAGAAATGGAGCTCCCATAAGTTTTTGCGTTTAAACTGCACCCGCAAAAGAATTCAAAGCAGTAAACAATTCAATTTCTAAGGTGATACGGGTAATGGTCGCTAAAGCGGAGGATTCTGTTTAGTGAAGTTTGGGACAGGGTCGAACGCGGAGCGAACACAAAAATACGGAGGGTCAAAGTACAAAATGACATACATACGTCCAAACATATATATAAATAAATAAACAAACATCCCCGATTTTCGATTGTGTTACCCCTGTAAGTGTCTCGCTCGCTACGCTCGCTCGCCAAATACGTTATACTGTGTTATTGGAATTATATGCATATAATTTTGGTTTTGTGGTTGTTTGAGACTTTGCAATGAGATTACTGATTGTGGTAAAGGGTTGGATGATTACTCATAACATAATGAAATTTGGTGATAACAAAGAAACAAATTTAGTCCTTCGTCTATATATGACCTCTTGCATACTACTATGGTTCTATAGCAAATTAGAGTACGCATTTAGTATGTATTTGTTGTGTGTAGTTTCCATGTATGTACTGCTCTAGGATATAGTTGCTTTCCTACTTGGAAACTACCTGGGTCAGCCAGCTGAAATAACAGAAGATTAAGGAGAAATTGTAGAATTGCTGAGATTGCAGTGTTATGCAAAATAGGAAATTAACCTACTCTACACCTGTTGTACATAGGATAGGTAAATTTCCTACAGTGTGGGACATGTAGGAAGTTTCAGTTGTGGCATAGTGAAATAAAAGTAAGAAATAAAATGCCAGACTCGAGTAAATTATCATGTCCTGGTCTATAAAATAAAGCAAACATAAGCTTTAGTTCCATAATGTTTATTAAAGTCACTGGACCTTATCTATTATATCTGTGACCCTACCCTCGATTGTGACTGGGAACACTCTATTGACGACAGCAAAGTACGTTGCTGCCACCAGACTTAGAGTGAGTGACACTGCCACTAGCTACCCTAAGCCCAGAGGATTAGAAATATTTGTTTAGCAAGTAGCACACGATTCCAAATGATCGTCAAACACGTGACCCAGCCGAATGTATAAAACTGTGCCATGCAAACATTTAATTTAACAAAAATGAATGCATCAATTGGTGATACAAGAAAGAAAGACAAACTCATACTTTTGTCCACAACTGAGTCAGTTAACTAAATTGAATCAAGCTAAGCTATACACACATAATTATGTTGCATATTCGTGTTCATGTGAGGTGTGGCCTCACATCTTCCCCTTCCTCCTCCTACTTTTGAGCGGTGGGATCTCCCACTCCTCCTTTTGAGTAGTTCTGTTGCTCTTCTCAAGGCTCTTCATATGAACTGCTCAAACAGTCAGCAACCAAGTTCTCTGATCTGGGTCGGTAATAGATGCTGAACTGGACATTCAACGAAGATGTTTGACTCAACTCACAATATTATGCTCTGTTCATGGCCTCGTTCCACGCCACTGTAGCAGGTGCCGCCTGTGAGCTTTGCTTAGTTCTAATGGAATTTTGGAATGAACTTTCGGTAATAGTTAATTGTTCCTAGGAATGGCCTCAATTCCTTCCTGGTTCTGGGATTCTTGTACCCTGCTGTAGCTGTCACTCTGTCTTCTGGAACACTCACTATTCCGGACACAAAAACTCAAGTCTGGCCTTGCCAAACTCACACTTTTCACTTCTGCATGTCAACCCTGCCTGTTCTAAGCTGCTGAAGACAAATTTCAAGTCCTCGAGGTGCTGCTCCCAGGTGGGTGATCAGATCAAAACATCATCAATGTAGACACAAGAGAAGTTCATACAATATTTCAGCACTATGTCCATCAGTTTTTGAAAGACACTAGGAGTTTTACAGAGCCCAAATGGTATCTTCCGGTATAGCCATTTCCCCCACGGGAAGATAAATGCAGTCTTAGGCCTATCACTCTCTCTCCACTTCCACCTGGTGGAAACCTTTGGTGAAATCAAGCTAGGATAGAACTCCAGCCTTCCCCACTTTTGCAAATAAACCCTTCTATACAAGGTTTATAATAAGGCTCAACTACTGTGATGCTATTCAACTTGCGGAAGTCGACACACAATCTAACTTTGTTGTTGGGCTTCTTGACCGGCAGCAGTGGTGAGGCCCAGGGGCTGTCAGACCTCTCGATAATTCCTGCTTCTTCTAGGCTGACCAACTCATCCCTGACCTTCTCACGCATACTAAGGGGCACAAAGTAGGTTGGCTGTGCTATGGGGGCTGCCTGTTGGGTGTCAATCTTGAGTTTAACTACAGTGGTTGAACCAGTCCCACTACTAAAAAGTCCATCAAACTCCTCCAATACTCCCTTCACTTCTCCTCATCACAGTCCTTGCACGCACCACTCAGTCTCCATTTACTCTCCTCACTCTCTTCCTTATCCAACACCACATCCAGTCTATTCACACTTGCTCGCTCTAAATACTTAATCAGGTTGTTAACATGTATTACTTTCTCGCC
>WLWD01005519.1_pt1 | contig 12308 bp, 4 predicted proteins | sample 6712731 | NCBI WGS metagenome assembly WLWD01 (sample SAMN12718690, study PRJNA576275) | sponge metagenome | isolation source: marine sponge | host: Mycale hentscheli | place: New Zealand: South Island, Marlborough, Capsize Point | collected 2014-11-01
ACTGTAATGCTTACTGAACGGGTTACGTCTCTTCCACAAAGTAGGTGGAGCTCTAATAATTTTCAGAAATGATTCAACTACATTAACCTAAGATAATGAACTCTGTAAAAGTTTTACATAAAGCGTAATTTGTATCTGTGGAATTAATATGTTCTAATCTTTTCATGTATTAGTTATGTACGATTTATAAATACATTACGATATTACCGCATATTAGCACATACATGCTTAATGACTTAAGGCAGAGTCACCACACTTCATAAATTGCATTACAAGACATGTACAAACATATTTTGCTTCATAATATAATTTCCAAGGGTGTGTCTAGGTTCTGCTGTGCATGAGGGTAAACTTGTATTTAACGAGATTCTACTGTAATGCTTATTGAACGGGTTACGTCTCTTCCACAAAGTAGGTGGAGCTCTAATAATTTTTAGAAATGATTCAACTACATTAAACTAAGATAATGAACTCTGTAAATGTATTACATAAAGCGTAATTTGTATCTGTGGAATTAATATGTTCTAATCTTTTAATGTATTAGTTATGTACGATTTATAAATACATTACGATATTACCGCATATTAGCACATACATGCTTAATGACTTAAGGCAGAGTTACCACACTTCATAAATTGAATTACAATACATGTACAAACATAATTTGCTTAATAATATAATTTCCAAGGGAGTGTCTAGGTCTTGCTGTGCATGAGGGTAAAGCTGTATTTAACGAGATTCTACTGTAAAGCTTACTGAACGGGTTACGTCTCTTCCACAAAGTAGGTGGAGCTCTAATAATTTTTAGAAATGATTCAACATCATCAAACTAAGATGATTAACTCTGTAAAAGTCTTACTTAGAGTTTAAATTGTATATGTGGAATTAATATGTTCTAATCTTTTCATGTATTAGTTTTGTACGATTTATAAATACATTACGATATTACCGCATATTAGCACATACGTGCTTCATGTCATAAGGCAGAGTCACCACACTTTATCCACTGCATTACATGACATGTACAAACACATTTTGCTTCATAATATAATTTCCAAGTGTGTGTCTAGGTTCTGCTGTGCATGAGGGTAAAGCTGTATTTAACGAGATTCTACTGTAAAGCTTACTGAACGGGTTACGTCTCTTCCACAAAGTAGGTGGAGCTCTAATAATTTTCAGAAATGATTCAACTACATTAACCTAAGATAATGAACTCTGTAAAAGTTTTACATAAAGCGTAAATTGTATCTGTGGAATTAATATGTTCTAATCTTTTCATGTATTAGTTATGTACGATTTATAAATACATTACGATATTACCGCATATTAGCATATACATGCTTAATGACTTAAGGCAGAGTCACCACACTTTATACACTGCATTACAAGACATGTACAAACATATTTTGCTTCATAATATAATTTCCAAGGGTGTGTCTAGGTCTTGCTGTGCATGAGGGTAAAGCTGTATTTAACGAGATTCTACTGTAAAGCTTACTGAACGGGTTACGTCTTTTCCACAAAGTAGGTGGAGCTCTAATAATTTTTAGAAATGATTCAACTACATCAAACTAAGATGATGAACTCTGTAAAAGTCTTACTTAGAGTTTAAATTGTATATGTAGAATTAATATGTTCTAATCTTTTCATGTATTAGTTTTATACGATTTATAAATACATTACGATATTACCGCATATTAGCACATACGTGCTTCATGTCATAAGGCAGAGTCACCACACTTTATCCACTGCATTACATGACATGTACAAACACATTTTGCTTCATACTATAATTTCCAAGTGTGTGTCTAGGTTCTGCTGTGCATGAGGGTAAAGCTGTATTTAACGAAATTCTACTTTAAAGCTTACTGAACGGGTTACGTCTCTTCCACAAAGTAGGTGGAGCTCTAATAATTTTCAGAAATGATTCAACTACATTAACCTAAGATAATGAACTCTGTAAAAGTTTTACATAAAGCGTAATTTGTATCTGTGGAATTAATATGTTCTAATCTTTTCATGTATTAGTTTTGTACGATATATAAATACATTACGATATTACCGCATATTAGCACATACATGCTTAATGACTTAAGGCAGAGTCACCACACTTTATACACTGCATTACAAGACATGTACAAACATATTTTGCTTCATAATATAATTTCCAAGGGTGTGTCTAGGTTCTGCTGTGCATGAGGGTAAACTTGTATTTAACGAGATTCTACTGTAATGCTTACTGAACGGGTTACGTCTCTTCCACAAAGTAGGTGGAGCTCTAATAATTTATAGAAATGATTCAACTACATCAAACTAAGATGATGAACTCTGCAAAAGTTTTACATAAAGCGTAATTTGTATCTGTGGAATTAATATGTTCTAGTCTTTTCATGTATTAGTTTTGTACGATTTATAAATACATTACAATATTACCGCATATTAGCACATACGTGCTTCATCACATAAGGCAGAGTCACCACACTTAATCCATTGCTTTATATGACATGTATAAACACATTTTGCTTCATAATATAATTTCAAAAAGTGTGTCTAGGTTTTGCTGTGCATGAGGGTAAAGCTGTATTTAACGAGATTCTACTGTAAAGCTTACTGAATGGGTTACGTCTCTTCCACAAAGTAGTTGGAGCTCTTATACTTTTCAGAAATAATTCAACTACATCAAATTAAGATGATGAACTCTTTAAAAGTTTTACCTAAAGTTTAATTTGTATATGTGTATATAATATGTTCAAATCATTTCATGTATTAGTTTTGTACGATTGTATAAATACATTACAATATTACTGCATATTAGCACATACGTGCTTCATCACATAAGGCAGAGTCACCACACTTGATCCATTGCATTACATGACATGTACAAACACATTTTGCTTCATAATATAATTTCCAAGTGTGTGTCTAGGTTTTGCTGTGCACGAGGGTAAAGCTGTATTTAACGAGATTTTACCGTAAAGCTTACTGAACGGGTTACGTCTCTTCCACAAAGTAGGTGGAGCTCTAATAATTTTCATAAATAATTCAACTACATCAAACTAAGATGATGAACTCTGTAAAAGTCTTACCTAGAGTTTAATTTGTATATGTGAAATTAATATGTTCTAATCGTTTAATGTATTAGTTTTGTACGATGTATAAATACATTACGATATTACCGCAGATTAGTACATACGTGCTACATGACATAAGGCAGAGTCACCACACTTTATCCACTGCATTACATGACATGTACAAATACATTTTGCTTCATATTATAATTTCCAAGTGTGTGTCTAGGTTCTGCTGTGCATGAGGGTAAACTTGTATTTAACGAGATTCTACTGTAATGCTAACTGAACGGGTTACGTCTCTTCCACAAAGTAGGTGGAGCTCTAAAATTTTTCAGAAATGATTCAACTACTTGAAGCTAAGATAATGAACTCTGTAAAAGTCTTACATAAAGCGTAATTTGTATCTGTGGAATTAATATGTTCTAATCTTTTAATATATTAGTTTTGTACGATTTATAAATACATTACGATATTACCGCATATTGGCACATACGTGCTTCATGACATAAGGCAGAGTCACCACACTTTATCCACTGCATTACATGACATGTACAAACACATTATGCTTCATATTATAATTTCCAAGTGTGTGTCTAGGTTCTGCTGTGCATGAGGGTAAAGCTGTATTTAACGAGATTCTACTTTAAAGCTTACTGAACGGGTTACGTCTCTTCCACAAAGTAGGTGGAGCTCTAATAATTTTCAGAAATGATTCAACTACATTAAGCTAAGATAATGAACTCTGTAAAAGTTTTACATAAAGAGTAATTTGTATCTGTGGAGTTAATATGTTCTAATCTTTTCATGTATTAGTTTTGTACGATTTATAAATACATTACGAAATTACCGCATATTAGCACATACGTGCTTCATGTCATAAGGCAGAGTCACCACACTTTATCTACTGCATTACATGACATGTACAAACACATTTTGCTTCATAATATAATTTCCAAGTGTGTGTCTACGTTCTGCTGTGCATGAGGGTAAACTTGTATTTAACGAGATTCTACTGTAATGCTTACTGAACGGGTTACGTCTCTTCCACAAAGTAGGTGGAGCTCTAATAATTTTCAGAAATGATTTAACTACATCAAGTTAAGATTATAAACTCTGTAAAAAATTTACATAAAGCATAATTTGTATCTGTGGAATTAATATGTTCTAATCTTTTCATGTATTAGTTATGTACGATTTATAAATACATTACAATATTACCGCATATTAGCACATACATGCTTAATGACTTAAGGCAGAGTCACCACACTTTATACACTGCATTACAAGACATGTACAAACATATTTTGCTTCATATTATAATTTCCAAGTGTGTGTCTAGGTTCATTTTCTATGGGACCATGGTGTGCAGTGATACCATCAGTGGGTGTCACAGGATGTTTGTGGGCGAATAAAAAAAAAACAACAACAAAAATTTTTTTGTCGGTGTTTGGGCTCTACTGTACATTTTTGATTTTACGTAATTGGTCCCTTTTCCCAAGTACTGTCACAAATGCAAAATAAATAGTCTTTGGGTGGTATGTACTCGTCCACCCAAAGACTTTGTTAAATTATAAGTACATGACAAGGGCATCACCCACAGAGACATAAAGCCTTCAGACAGGGAGGGGACTGTGAGGTAGACCCCCAGTAGTATTGGCTTATTTCAACTATTTAACCAAATGACGCTGCCAATGGGAGGTTCAATGGGATTACATGAATATGATTTAGAATTGTCAAGTTTGTCATCATCTTGGTACATTAATAAAACCGGTTTTACTCTATGTATCAGTAAATGTACATGTTTATATAGATTTACTATATGTAACAATAATGGTACATCATTATAACTAACTGTACTTTAAGTACCAGTATTGGTACATTTCTATAAAATGTACCATTATGTTACATAGAGTAGAACTGGTTATAGAAATGTGCCAATACTGTTACTTAAAGAACAGCCAGTTATAGAAATGTACCACTACTGTTACATAAAGTAAAGCTGGTTATAAACATGAACCTTTACTGATATATAGAGTAGAAAAAATTATAAACATGTACCACTACAGTTACATATAGTAGAGCTAGTTATAAAAATGAACGACTACTGTTACACAAAGTAAAGCTATTTATAAAGATGTACCACTACTGCTACATAGAGTAGAGGAGGTTATAAAGATGTACCATTACTGTTACATAAAGTAGAGCTGGTTATAGGAATGTACAAATACTGGTACTTAAAGTACAGCTTGTTATAAAGATGTACCATTATTGTTACATAAAATAAATCTGGTTATAAGAATGTACTACTACTGTTACATAAAGTAGAGCTTGTTATAAAAATGTACCATTACTGTTCCACCTTGTGGTACATGTTGTATCCCGTCTGATACAAGAATTATTAGTGATTATGCATTAAATACACTATTTTACAAAGGTGGTACACCAAGTACCACATGTGGTACAAACTATGAGTTAGAAGATAATGCCGAATGTACCTACAGTGGTACACGAACTAGCTTGCAACACTTGTAGTATGATAATGACTATAAAAAACTATAAAAAACTAGAAATTGTACAAACGGTACACATGTAAGTCTTTAGCCCTAGCTCTAGGACCACCTTGTGGTACGTGATGTATCCCATCTCATACATACATTACAAGTGATTATGCATTAAACACACTACATCACATAGGTGGTACACCAAGTACCACATGCGGTACAAACTATGAGTTAGAAGATAATGCAGGATGTACCTAGCGTGGTACACGAGAACTAGCTTGCAACACTTGTAGTATGATATTTACTACAAATAACAAAATAAAACTTGAAATTGTACAAACGGTACACATGTAAGTCTTTAGCCCTAGCCCTAGCTCTAGCCCCCTAGGTAACACCGGCACTACAGAATTTACCAATCGTACCACCTATTATACTGTCAAAATTACAAAATTAAATACAAGTATATACAAGGTGAAGTAGTTTTGTTTTAAATACTACAAGGTATAACTTAATTTGTGTGCCGTATGACAAATTGTACCACTTGTACCACTTGTTGTATGATACTAGAAAAGCACGGATAAACTGTTGCTATGTACACTGTTTCATTTAACTTATAAAAACAATATGGTACATGCAGTACATTTCAAAACGTGTAATCAGGTATTGAAAAACTAGTGTTACATGTGGTGCAAGTTTGATAGTTGATGGAATATTGCTTTTTCAAAATAGGCAATTTTGTTCTGTGGCATACCATTTTGTGGTACGTGATGTAACACATCTGATATATACTTAATTAGTGATTATGCATTAAAGACACTACTTTACATAGGTGGTACATCAAGTACCACATGCGGTACAAACTATGAGTTAGAAGATAATGCCGAATGTACCTAGAGTGGTACACGAGAAACTAGCTTGCAACACTTGTGTATGATATTGACTACAAATAACAATAAAAATTTGAAGTTGTACAAACAGTACACATGTAAGTCTTTATCCCTAGCCCTAGCTCTAGTCCCATAGGACCACCTTATTGTACGTGATGTATCCCATCTGATACAAGCATTATGAGTGATTATGCATCAGAAACACTACTCTACATAGGTGGTACACCATGTACCACATGCGGTACAAACTATGAGTTAGAAGATAATGCCGAATGTACCTACAGTGGTACACGAGAACTAGCTTGTAACACTTGTGTATGATATTGACTACAAATAACAATAAATAAAACTTGAAATTGTACAAACGGTACACATGTAAGTCTTTAGCCCTAGCCCTAGCTCTCCCTTGTGGTACGTAATGTATCCCATCTGATACAAGCATTATATGTAATTATGCATTAAACACACTATTTCACATAGGTGGTACACAAAGTACCACATGCGGTACAAACTGTGAGTTAGAAGATAATGCCGAATGTACCTACAGTGGTACACGAGAACTAGCTAGCAACACTTGTGTATGATATTGACTACAAGAAACAATAGAAAAAACTTGAAATTGTACAAACAGTACACATGTAAGTCTTTAGCCCTAGCCCTAGCTCAAGCCCCCTAGGACCACCTTGTGGTACGTGTTGTATCCCATCTGATACAAGCATTATTAGTGATTATGCATAAAACACACTATTTTACAAAGGTGGTACACCAAGTACCACATGCGGTACAAACTATGAGTTAGAAGATAATGCCGAATGTACCTACAGTGGTACACGAACTAGCTTGCAACACTTGTAGTATGATAATGACTATAAAAAACAATAAAAAACTAGAAATTGTACAAACGGTACACATGTAAGTCTTGGTGTGCCCATGGCTATGCCCGTGATCTGTCTGTAGTGTTCTCCAGCAAAGATGAATGTATTTTCTTTGAGTACAAGCATAAGCATTTCCCTCAACATGTTCTTGAAGGGGTTACATCTAGAGCCTGGTGGGTTAGTGGGGATGGCTTGTTGCAATGCCATGGTAACTCCGAGTCCTTGTGGGATGGATGGATAAAGACTCTTCACATCCAGTGTAGCCAAGGTGATGTTTCCTTGCTTCTGCTGGTATCTGGAGTTCTTCCACACAGTTTATAACTTGGCTGGAGTTGTTGACAAGGGATGGGATGTACTCTAGATATTCTGCAAGGAGTCTATTGGCAAGTTTGGACAATTTTTGTGTGGGTCCTGAGCAACAGGAGACAATGGGCCTGAGTTGGTGAGGAGTTTTATGAACTCTTCTCAGAAAGTAAAGTCTCTGAGGTCTCAGGCAGTCCATGTCAGTTGTGGAGTTATCCAGTGTGTATATTTTGTCCAGAAGACCTTCTTCATAGAACTTGTCCAGCAATTGGTTGGCCTACTAATACATAGAATAGAGCTGGTTATATATATGTACCACTGTGGTTACTCTAAGTAAAGCTAATGATTGATAGAAATGTACCACTATTGTTACATAGAGAAGAGCTGGTTGTAAAAATGTACCACTAAGTAGAACTGGTAAAAATGTACCACTAAGTAGAACTGGTAAAAATGTACCACTAATGTTACATAAAATAGAGTCGGTTATAGGGATGTGCCACTACTGCTACATAGAGTACAGCTGATTATAGAGATTTACCACTACTGTTACATAGAGTAGAGCTGTTTATAAAAATGTACGACGTCTGTTAAATAAAGTAGAGCTGGTTATAAAGATGTGCCACTACTGTAACATAGAGTAGATGTATCACTACTACTGTTACATAGAGTAGCATAAAGTAGTGCAAATTATAGAGATGTACCACTATTGCTACATAATTTCCTGTTAATTAATTTTTAAACTTAGAGTTGAGTATGAGTCTTTTAATTTTTGGTTGGGTCTTCGGACCCACAAATAAGTGCCATTAATCGCTGTTACATGCAGCTACATATAATTCTATAACCAGATCTGCTTAGTGTACTTTTAGTGGTACATCTCTATAATTAGTTCTAGTAACAGTAGTGTTACATTTCTATAAACAATGTAACAGTGGTGATACATTTTTATAACCAGCTCTACTCTATGTTACAGTAGTGGTACATCTTTATAATTAGTTGTACTTTATGTAACAGCAGTGGTATACATTTATAACGAGCTTTATTTTATGTAACAGTAGTGGTACATATTGATAACAAGCTCTGCTTTATGTAAATGTAATGGTACATTTCCATAACAAATTTTACTTTATGTACCTTTAGTGGTACATCTCTATAATTAGTTCTAGTTTATGTAACAGTAGTGTTACATTTTTATAAACAGCTCTACCATTAGTGGTACATTTCTATGATTAATTTTAGTTTATATAACGGTAGTGGTACGTCTTTATAACCAGCTTTGCTTTATGTAACAGAAGTTGTATATCCCTATAAGTAGCTCTACTTTATGTAGCAGTAGTAGTACATATATATATATAGCTTATCTTTATGTAACATTAGCGGTACATTATTATAACCAGCTCTACTTTATGTAACATTTGTGTTACATTTCTATAGCTAGCTCTATTCTATGTAACAGTAGTGGTACATTCCTATAATTAGGTTTACTTTATGTAACAGTAGTGGTACATTTTTATAATTATCTCTATTTTAAGTAACAAATATGGTACATTTCTATAACTAGGTCTACTTCAGGTTACAACGCTTTGTGCGATTTTAGTAATATGTTATGATATTATTGCGTATTAACACATACGTGCTTAATTACATAATCCAGAGTCACCACACTTTATACTTAAAATTACTTGACATGTACAAACACATTTTGCGTCATAATAGGGAGTGCATTATGTCTGCTGTGCAAGATAGTAAAGTTAACTTAACAAGATTCTACTGTAATTGTCACTGAAACTCATTCACAAGAATTCAATAATACAAGCCACATTAGAAATTTGCTCATTTGATAAAGAAAAAGTGTTCAAGAAAAAAAAAAAAAAAGAAAAAAAAAAAAAAAAAAAAAAAAAAAAAAAAAAAAAAAAAAAAAAAAAAAAAAAAAAAAAAGTGCTTAAGGTGTGTATATACAATTATTAGTTTTTTAAAATGTTGGAGGTGATGTAAACAATGTCATGAAGTTTTCTTCTTCTTTACTACAGGTTCAAAAATGCCTGTAAATGTCAAATCATCTTCATCAGTAGTTTCACTGCACGAGCCATAACCAGATGCACCTGAATTCCAATTAATTGTCTTATCCTTGAGTTTTTGAAAGTCTTCCAAGTTGTTTAAGTCGCCAAATGACAAAAATCTGTGTATGTCTGAGGTCAGTTTCTTGCTTTCAGAATTACAGGGTTTTTTCAGAAACAATCTAGAATTTAAATAAAGTAACTTTAAGTAATTTTTTAAAATATTGAATAAAAAGTAATACGAAATATTGAACCAAAGAAATCTTTAATTCATCTTAACCCAAGTTTTCTTAATCACTTAGCATTTTATTTTCATAAATGTTGCATCTTAATCTTGCAAACCTTATAACTAATATGCATTTCTAACTTAAATGTATCCTAGCGGTAGACCGCTAGCTGACACTTTTTTATCATATATACTGAATAATGATGAAACACTCAGTTACTTACATACCTATGATTAACAAAGAGCCATAAGAACAGAATACACTCTTCCTTTACAACATCGCCCTCTCTGAATGAAACGCCTTCTGAAATCAACAATACATCCGATATACAGTCGTATAGAAACACCTTCAGCGTGCTGCAGTTAATTAATATACACGGCACAAGAGGGTTTAGTGATGGATGCCGATTGTGTTCTATGAACGACGATAAAACAACCGACCCTATGGATTGCGAGTCTTGCTTAATTTTGGCTTTCATCTCCATGACTAAAGAGCTACCATCACTATCTTCATCTTCATCTTCATAATCTTCACCAATTGAAACCAGTGGAATAAAACTACTGGAGGTTCCTCTTAGGCGCCCATCAACGGTACCGTACCATGTTGTTTGATTACAACCAATTCCCAAATCACCACACCCTATTTTTTCGCTGTTTCTAAAATGTCTTTTAACATACTTGGAATGAACTCTGCGCTCTAAAGTGACAGAACTTGCAATATGTTGGAATATTTTATCAACCAAAGTATATAATACATATTTTTCAGTGTCGCTGTAATTGCAGTCGACCTGAACTATTCCTTGCTGTAACAATAAAAGTAAGGAATTTACTGCCACATTGACCTCTTTATTCTCGTTACTCTTTGTCAGCACATCCGTGTCGAATTCTACCAATTCACTCAAACACACATAACCCTTGTACTTATGTTGTAGCCTTAGTGACGATAAACAGCAAACTATGGAGAAAGGATTCGTCAATTGAACAAAATGAAATCGATAGTTCTTAATCTTTTCCCAATACTGGTTCGCCATCTTATCTGTAACACAAATATAATATTGTTCAATTTTCAAGAGTGTTCTTACTGCCTTTTTATACATGAAATAATTATTTTTCACCTTAAAAATGTTTTTAACATGACCCTATCCTACACCTGCCATATTAACTCTAGCGTTTTTGACGTGGTTTTGCGTCCACCACAGTAATTTTTCTTAGGTGCCTCGTTTCCGCGTCCTAATACTTGCTCTTTGCTAGACTTCCCTATTTAAGAGCTGTAACAATTTATAGAATTTTTACCAGTTAAGTATGTAGACTGCTCCGAGGACTGCTCAACACCTCCAGTCGCCATCTTTACAATGCCTCTCAGAAGTAGTCTCGTGGTGCCCGACCTTTTACCTGTCTCAGAAGTTGGTCTTGGTGTGCGTCATTTGGGTAAACATTTGGTAAAGCATCATCGTTAAAGCTCCTAGTTATAAACGAGACAATTCATGAAAATAGACACGTTCTTGCTCCCTCTAGCTAGTTCATACTGTACCACGCATATCAACTGTATAATATACAATACGTTATAGTTAAAGCATGAGCGCTTAGTTTCTAGTCGATTTATTGCACGACAGCCCGAGGGCCGTAGGCCCGAGGGCTGAGTGCGATAAATCTACTAGAAACTAATGCGCATGCTTTAACTATTTTAAATACCGTTGCCACTCGCAGTTACCTTAGAAACTGTCCTTTGTTTAGCTATGGCCGTGTCTAGTGACTATTTCAGTGAAGACATAGTAGGTTTTGTGAGCGCAAACTTCAGTCTGGAAGTCGAACAGCCTTCACTGTCTGCAGGGTTGGGAAGCACTAGTTTCCGATAGGCGCGTATACGCGACCACGAACTAAAAACCGGTAGTTAACGATAGGCGCATAAACGCGGCCAGAGAAAAGCAGCTTCAGTTTGGTTTTATTACAACTGTTTGGACTGAGGTAGCCTAGCCTGGAGTATTTGTGGTTAAAGTACAACCAAGTAAGATTGATAATAGATAATAATTTGTAGTTAGCTGCTGTAGCTTTCAAGTAACTCCTTCTAGAAGGGTCACCCGACCACGTCCAAAAAAGAATTCCGTTTTACGGCGCCCCGCGGCATTAATTAATTCCTGGGGCAGTTAAAATACACAGTTTACCTGACTAGAGGCAAGTGTTATTGCACACTTGCCAAGTTATTACACCTGACAACAATATAGCAACGGTTTAATCTATATACTATTCCGATCTCACTACGCACGAATTTTTTTTGTATGGAATTCAATTAAAGTCGCATAATTTCTGACGTTTCGTGATGCGCAACCAACCTCCTCTGACGTCATTCTATCATAGGAATTCAGTAGTTCTAATTTGCTTCCTAATATAATT
>WLWD01004330.1_pt1 | contig 12302 bp, 11 predicted proteins | sample 6712731 | NCBI WGS metagenome assembly WLWD01 (sample SAMN12718690, study PRJNA576275) | sponge metagenome | isolation source: marine sponge | host: Mycale hentscheli | place: New Zealand: South Island, Marlborough, Capsize Point | collected 2014-11-01
TGGTAAAGGGGTGCTGGACTGTGTGGGCCCAGCATCACGTGAGAGGTAGAGTGGGAACTAGTTGCTCAGCCAGTACACATGGTAAAGGGGTGCTGGACTGTGTGGGCCCAGCATCACGTGAGAGGTAGAGTGGGAACTAGTTGCTCAGCCAGTACACATGGTAAAGGGGTGCTGGACTGTGTGGGCCCAGGATCACGTGAGAGGTTGAGTGGGAACTAGTTGCTCAGCCAGTACACATGGTAAAGGGGTGCTGGACTGTGTGGGCCCAGGATCATGTGAGAGGTAGAGCGGGAACTAGTTGCTCAGCCAGTACACATGGTAAAGGGGTGCTGGACTGTGTGGGCCCAGGATCATGTGAGAGGTAGAGTGGGAACTAGTTGCTCAGCCAGTACATGTGGGAAAGAAAGATCTAAGCAAGTGATTTCCATACAGCGAGCAAATTTTCCCCACCCTCCCACACCTTTACCTGATGAATGGAAGGGGGCGGGTTTAGATAGTAATTACTCTCCGGTAGGCAGCTTGCTGCTTTGCCGTGATAAGGTATGTCGCCGGGACTAAAAGGGGCTTCTCCTGCCCCCTTTAATTTTCCCAAATTAGCACATGTTAATTAGGGTGGGGTCCCTAGCGGCTACCCGTGCCACACTACTCAGCAAATGGAGGGGCCACAAAGAGGACATGAGAGGTAAGTTGTAGTCATAGGGGTAAGGGGGAGGGGGCACCCAATGATGCATGGTATCATGTGTTCAGAGAGTGAGGATAGTTATGGCATAGGATGGGAGCCGTGGGATTATTAGTGGGTGGAGAGAGGTGTAAGGTGTGTAGCAGACAATGAACCCTTTACCTGTTACACATCCCTTGACAAATTGAAGGCATACACACACTTAGCCACCCATTACCTGCTGTTTATGCCACCCTTTACCTGCTGCCTGTCCTAGTCTCGCCACGTTCAGCTGTGCAGTGCTGCCCTCTGTCACTTGCACCACACTGCCTTCAAAACTGATGAGGTCATCATTTTGCAGGATGGTAACCGTTGCCATGGCACCAGTAGAGGCTACCCGCCCCTCCCCAGCGACCACTGACAGTGCTATGGAGTAAGTTTCTGGTCCCTCCGAGATATCGTCCGGTGTAGCGGTCAGCGTGATGATGCCTGACGTGTCTCCTTCTGGGAATACTAGTAGTCCTCTGGTCGGAGTCAAGTCACTGGTAGGATTAGTCACACGCCACGATATAGACACGGAACCAAACACACCCCCACTACGTAACACCTCAAGGGTTGCCATGGAGATAGGACCCGCCTCTGTGCCGGCTGGTGGTTCCCCTATACACACACACATACACACACACGGCATGTCTCATGCCATAAAAGTGAATGTTGCTACACTTGTGAGTTCTACATGTGTATGTATGTGTGTGCTCACTGACAGAGATATGTATGTATGTGTGTGCTCACTGATAGAGATGTGTATGTATGTGTGTGCTCACTGATAGAGATGTGTATGTATGTGTGTGCTCACTGATACAGGTGTGTATGTATGTGTGTGCTCACTGATAGAGATGTGTATGTATGTGTGTGCTCACTGATAGAGGGGTGTGTATGTATATGTGTGCTCATTGATAGAGATATGTATGTATGTGTGTGCTCACTGATAGAGATGTGTATGTATGTGTGTGCTCACTGATAGAGGGGTGTGTATGTATGTGTGTGCTCACTGATAGAGATGTGTATGTATGTGTGTGCTCACTGATAGAGATGTGTATGTATGTGTGTGCTGTGCTCACTGATAGAGATGTGTATGTATGTGTGTGCTCACTGATAGAGGTGTGTATGTATGTGTGTGCTCACTGATAGAGGTGTGTATGTATGTGTGTGCTCACTGATAGAGATGTGTATGTATGTGTGTGCTCACTGATAGAGATGTGTATGTATGTGTGTGCTCACTGATAGAGATGTGTATGTATGTGTGTGCTCACTGATAGATGTGTATGTATGTGTGTGCTCACTGATAGAGATGTGTATGTATGTGTGTGCTCACTGATAGAGGTGTGTATGTATGTGTATGCTCACTGATAGAGATGTGTATGTATGTGTGTGCTCACTGATAGAGATGTGTATGTATGTGTGTGCTCACTAATAGAGATGTGTATGTATGTGTGTGCTCACTGATAGAGATGGCTGTGGTTGATGTGTTGAATGCAAACACTCCAGCAAAGTCATCGTTGGCGAGGATGGTGATGTCCACTGAAGTGGGTGTGGCTAGCTGGAGATTAGAGTTCAAGTCAGATATTGTGAAGACAAATGACTCGTTGAGTTCTGGCACCACGTCATTGTTGACCAGGAGAGTGACGTTGAATTCACGCACACCAGGAAGGAAGTCTGCCAGGCCACGCCCACCTGCTATTTGTCCGGATCTGCCAGAGAGGTCATACCTTACCAGTTCTCTAGTGAGATCTCCTCTGGTACGTATGACGCTGATAACAGCGCTGTCACTACGGTCCTCGTTAAGGAAGAAAGGACCCGCGGTGGATGGTGAGATAGAGAATATACCAGCTGGGTTGTCATTAGCGAGGATGGTTACCACGGCAGTAGCCTACAAAAACACACACACATACATACATACCCTCTGTGATGATTTGCAATACATAATGACCCACTAAGTTTAACAGAATAACTTGCAAGTGTGTGTGTGTGTGTGTGTGTCATCACTGTAATCCATCTCCATCTCAACGCCTCATCATCCATTCCCTACTCTTTCACTTCGTCAGCTCTCTTGCTTTTTCCTTTTCTCCACCCTCCCCAGCCCCTCCCCCTCATTTCCTCCACCCCTACCCCTCTCCTCCCCAGCCCCTCCCCCTCCTCACCTGGTTCTGCAATATCATCTGGTTGTCCTGGGCAACTGTCAATAGTCTGACTGCAAATACTTCATCTATTTCTGGAATGTCATCAGCCACTATGGGCACTTGGAAGGAGGCGGAGTTAGCACCATTTTGGATGGTTACCGTGGCAGCACTTTGTCCCACATCTGAGAGTGAAGCTGTTTGTTGCTGGACCACCCACGTCACCGTAGCCTCACCAAATGAACCGCTACGCAGGATCGTCAGGGTGACAAAGGACAGACCATCAGAACTCTCATTCACCTGCATCTGAACACACACACACACACACACACACACACACACACACACACACACATCACAACAGCACTACCAGCTCAGGCAGCTGCATTCCTACCACAAAGGATCCAGGAGCGAAGGCTATGAACCCACTGGTAGCAGACTGTGGAATGGCAATGGACACTGTTGATCGCTGTCCTATTTGAGGTGAGTTAGTGGGTTGGGTCAGGGGTGTGGCTACATACAGACAATACTCAGCATAATCATGAGATCATGACCCAGTGCTCCCTCCCTCTCTCACCTCCTGCCACCAGTGTGGTGTTATCTATGACTGCTAGCAGAGATCCTCCAGTCTCGAGGAACAGAGTGTTGGGCAGAGTGACACTGAAGGATGTTAGTGACTGCCCGCTCTGTAGCTGTACCAGACCTATCGTCACTAAGGAAGGGGCGGGGCTAGTGGAGGAGCTTGAGGCAAGCATGTACCAGACAGTGTAGTCTACTGCCACTACCCCCAGAGTACCGGCAGATCGAACCACAGCTAGAGTCAACTCGCGAGGAGCCTGCTAACACACATACACACTCTTTAATAACACACATCACATCATTAGCAGCTCCATATAACATGTATAATGTCCCTACATGTGTACAGAGCACTATGAGATGTATCAGACATCTTCTGACATGCCACAAGTAGTCACGCATGTGACTGTGCCCAGCCCCTCCCCCTCCCACTCACCGTCCCTGTGATCTGCAGCTGACTGTCTGCCGCCCAGTCTATGAGTCCATAGGCGTGGTCACTGTCGGCTATGATGAGAGAGGCGAGTCTATGGCCAGTGTCACTCAGACCCCCCACGTCACTCACCACCCTCACTAACTCCACACTGAATAGCTCCGCCTCCTCCACTACCACATCATCCAACACCTCCACCTCCAACACTACACTAGTCACTCCCGCTGCCATGGAGACATTGCCTCTAGCCATCTGGAAGTCGCTTGTTGCTAGGGAACTGTCACTAGCTAATACCTGCCACTCCACTACCAGGTTGCCATGACTACCAATGGTGCGCTGAATGGTGAAGGACCCTCGTCTGGGGGGCGTGTCCTCCTGAACTACTACAGGACCCGGAGATAGAAAAGACACCAAACCACCAGCATTGTCGTTGATCTGAATGATCACCATGGTAACAGTGGGTGTGGCCAGAACGGCATCAGTCGATACAGAAGACAAAGTAACAGTAAACATCTCGTCTCCTTCAGGATTGCTGTCATCCACAATACTAATTGGCACCATGACAACAGTTGCCATGGGAGCAAAGGTGACCATTGTGCTCACTGGGGTAAAGTCTGAATTAGCAGAAGCACTGCCACTGCCGGTTGTCATGGCAACAGTGGTCTGCACGTCCAAGTCTCCGAGCATGGTGCCGTCTTCAGTGAGACCACGTGTCAACTGCAACTGCACGGTACCGACATCCTCCGCCACCGACACCAGAGACTCCGCCCACCTGACGGGTGCATCGTTAGCTGTGATAGTGATGGTGGCCACAGTGCCTGAGGTTGCCAGAGCAGCTCCGCCTGTGGGGTTGGAGAGAGAGAGAGTGAACATCTCATCTCGCTCGGGAATATCATCCGCCAGGATGGACATGTTGATAGTAGCTGATGCCACGCCCTCTTCCATTATCACCTGCCCCCGCAAAGGGGAGAGGTCATCCAGACCAAATGACGAAGATGTGGGCACAACCTAACACACAAACATACACTGTGATGACTACAATACAACCTAACACACAAACATACACTGTGATGACTACAATACAACCTAACACACAAACATACACTGTGATGACTACAATACAACCTAACACACAAACATACACTGTGCTGACTACAATACAGCCTAACACACAAACATACACTGTGGTGACTACAATACAGCCTAACACACAAACACACACTGTGATGACTACAATACAGCCTAACACACAAACATACACTGTGCTGACTACAATACACAAACATACACTGTGCTGACTACAATACAACCTAACACACAAACATACACTATGACAATACACTGCTATGCCCAAAATACGCACACACAAACACACAATACACAACTTACTAACCTGCACACACATACATATACCAACAAACAATATGTCTGTAGTCATGACAACAAGGCATGTGGTTTTTGCTAGCTGGTAACTACCGTACTGTACCTCATAGTCCACAGAGACTTGTCCGAAGGTACCAAACGTCCTGAGCACAGAGACTGGAAGAACTGATGGACCAGAACCAACGGGTTCAGAGACAGACAGAGACAAGGAATCCTACAGATATACAAACACATGTACATACATCATGTACATACAGTGTCACATGACATGCATGTGCTACATATGTGACAAGAAACTACATGAGAGGGTCATACAGGATTGTTCACTGATGAAGGTGGGAAACACTACAGCACTTAGCCACACCCACTTTAAAACTCACACTACTTCAATGCACACGCCTGTATGAGAGTGTATACTCCACACTGATCAGTGTATGAGAGTATGTTCTCCACACTGATCAGTGTATGAAAGTGTGTTCTCCACACTGATCAGTGTATGAGAGTGTGTTCTCCACACTGATCAGTGTATGAGAGTGTGTTCTCCACACTGATCAGTGTTGGGTCACATGCAGGATTTTATAATCCTACTAATCATAGAATTCAACTTCAGGGGAGAGGGAACTTCTGCTGGGGGAAGGAGATCCCAAGGCACCACCCCCCCATCCCTCCTCCCTAACCCTCCCCTCCCCCTATGTATGTGAAACCCTGGTATTGCCCGTGTCGTGTTACCATGGTAAACTGTAGTTCTCCATGTGGCTGGTCGCTGGCCTCTATAATGACGAGAGTAGTGCTCCTGTTTCCCAACTGGGCCAGACCAGTATTGGCTATCCGCCATGTGAAGGACTCCTCCCCCTCTGGGATGTTGTCATTGGTTACTGTAACCACGACAGTAGCCTGAGAACTGCCATCACCAAAGAATGCCACGGCTTCATTACCAAAGAAGTCAAAATTAGAACCAACCAACTAAAAACAAAGACAACAAACAAACAAACAACAACAACATGGAGTAAAATAGCAACAGTATACAGAGTGATAGTCTCCTACAGATCCAATGGTCAACACTGCATCTGTATACCGAGTGATAGTCTCCTACAGATCCAGTGGTCAACACTGCATCTGTATACAGAGTGATAGTCTCCTACAGATCCAGTGGTCAACACTGCATCTGTATACAGAGTGACAGTCTCCTACAGATCCAGTGGTCAACACTGCATCTGTATACAGAGTGATAGTCTCCTACAGATCCAGTGATCAACACTGCATCTGTATACAGAGTGATAGTCTCCTACAGATCCAGTGGTCAACACTGCATCTGTATACAGAGTGATGGTCTCCTACAGATCCAGTGGTCAACACTGCATCTGTATACAGAGTGACAGTCTCCTACAGATCCAGCGGTCAACACTGCATCTGTATACAGAGTGATAGTCTCCTACAGATCCAGTGGTCAACACTGCATCTGTATACAGAGTGATGGTCTCCTACAGATCCAGTGGTCAACACTGCATCTGTATACAGAGTGATAGTCTCCTACAGATCCAGTGGTCAACACTGCATCTGTATACAGAGTGACAGTCTCCTACAGATCCAGTGGTCAACACTGCATCTGTATACAGAGTGACAGTCTCCTACAGATCAGTGGTCAACACTGCATCTGTATACAGAGTGATAGTCTCCTACAGATCCAGTGGTCAACACTGCATCTGTATACAGAGTGACAGTCTCCTACAGATCCAGTGGTCAACACTGCATCTGTATACAGAGTGATAGTCTCCTACAGATCCAGTGATCAACACTGCATCTGTATACAGAGTGATAGTCTCCTACAGATCCAGTGGTCAACACTGCATCTGTATACAGAGTGATGGTCTCCTACAGATCCAGTGGTCAACACTGCATCTGTATACAGAGTGACAGTCTCCTACAGATCCAGCGGTCAACACTGCATCTGTATACAGAGTGATAGTCTCCTACAGATCCAGTGGTCAACACTGCATCTGTATACAGAGTGATGGTCTCCTACAGATCCAGTGGTCAACACTGCATCTGTATACAGAGTGATAGTCTCCTACAGATCCAGTGGTCAACACTGCATCTGTATACAGAGAGATAGTCTCCTACAGATCCAGTGGTCAACACTGCATCTGTATACCGAGTGACAGTCTCCTACAGATCCAGTGGTCAACACTGCATCTGTATACAGAGTGACAGTCTCCTACAGATCCAGTGGTCAACACTGCATCTGTATACAGAGTGACAGTCTCCTACAGATCCAGTGGTCAACACTGCATCTGTATACAGAGTGATAGTCTCCTACAGATCCAGTGGTCAACACTGCACCTGATCTCTAACTCAAATCTCCAGACAGTGAGTTTACGCATGATTGCAAATTACAGACATGTGGGTTAACAAACTAACACAGCTACATACACTATCAGGCAATCATTCCACAGAGGCTAATACAGCTATAAAGTTACTGTATGCATGAAACAAGCAGTATAATAGAGGTAATGGAAGAGAAGAGATGTCGGGTAGCATAGAAGTCTCTCCCTCCCTCCCTCCCTCCTGACTGCTACTATCAACATGTCTAATCAAGTGATGTCATAGAGTTTCATGAGCCCAACTCCTTGTGTGTGTGTGTGTGTGTGTGTGTGCTGTCTAGCAGGCCACCCACCCCACTAGGACTTGCTGTGGCTGTATTTAGACCACACTCGTGAATATCATTAGCACATGGCAATAAACAGCATGAATATTGTCTGTGATTTAAAAGTTCCATTTCACTAGTTACTTTAAGTCACCAACACTCTCTCTTGTCAGCTAGCTTACCCACAACTCACAGCAGCTAATGAACACTGCCCACACCTTACCTGATAGCACTACCTGATAGCACTACCTTACCTCAATGCTGACTGCTATAGCTCCAGAAGTGCCTCCTTCCCTGGTCAGAGGAATGGACACTGTTTCATAGGGACCAGCCACATCTTCCTGCACCACTATCTGGTCCAGGGAGAAGCTCACTGTCCCAGTACCGCTCTGAGATAGAACTGGAGACAGCTGCCAACACAGCAGCAAGACCACCGCGCAAAGTTGGACACACCCCCTAGGTGGCGTAAATGATTGCGAAGGGTCTGCGAGATAAAAATGCAGCAGCCATAAATACTCTTTTATTTCTAAATATTGTAAAACTACCTTTTCCAGACCCTCCTGGTAGAACCATTACAATGCAGTGAGTATACACTTTTCTTTCGCTTTACACAAGAACCAACTTCTATCGCATTACAAAATGAGATCCTCCCACTTTTAGCTGCGGAAAAGCGGGCGTGTGCTCCCTAATTTAGTTGGGCGTGGCTTCACTTCAATAAAAGCCCACCCGAGTGATTTGCAGCCTGGACTTCGGCTGGACTAAGAGAATTTGAGAAATAGGCTCGAGAGAGAGATGGCGGGTATGTTTGAGAGTGGGGAGTTATCTGAACTCAGGGAGATATTTGGAAACGGAGCCAAGAAGAAATCTTCTAGGAGAAGTAGCTCAAAGACGGTTTTGAATGCCGACCTTCAGTCATCTACACCATCTACATCAGACTCGTCCAAGCCTAGAGCGCGAGGTTCACGCGGAGGAAGGCCGCGTATTACTAGCGTGGAAGACTTGGAGGATGCGGAGGAGTCGGACAGATGGACGTTCTCCTCCAGCGCTCAGAGTCTTTCTACAGCTCTCAACAACCCGTCCTACAGAGAAGTCGATCTCTTCACTAAGACCTGGGGCAGTGGGTTCACAGCCTCAGCTCCCTTACCTCCATCCAACCTGCCACCCATTTCCCTGGCAGACTTCAAGTGCTACCTGAGAGATACCAATGCAGGACGCAAGCTGCACAGAGCTATAGTCAGACAGATCAACAGAGAAAAGAGTGAAGAAGAGGAAGGCACTAAGAGCCCCAGTAAGATAGAGGACTTCAAACCATGGACCAACGTGCAGCAAGATGGGAGGAGCTATGACTTGGACACTGTACCTAGGATATTCTTCCTGCAAGACTTCAGTCTAGCAGACGACCGGATATTTCAGGAGGTACTGCCTGTAGCTAGACTATTCCCTAAGAAGAAGAAGTCTCACAAGAGTAACATTCAGGGAAACGGAGTTAGTGGAGCACTTCAGGGAGACACTGCAAGAGGTACACTTGACAGCAGCAAATCCGCTCGTTCGACTTCTAATGTGGTTAATGTTGGGCAGGAGCAGGGGGAGGAGTCAGAGAGAGGGGCAGGACCTGGTGAAGGTAATGGTCATCACTCGATGAAGCTACTGCATGAGAAGCTGACCCATTACCTGGACGTAGTGGAGGTTCATCTGGCGTATCAGATCTCACAGAGATCTGACGTGTTCTTTAATACTCTGAGCTCCCAGCAGGAACTAGAGACCTTCATCATGATGGTCCGGCAAGACGTCATGGAGCTCAGACACAAGCTGCGTACACTGGACGCTGACTCCACCCACACTGCACTCAGACTGTTCTCACACTGCCGGAGGACACACAGACTGAAGGTTGTGTATGAGAAAGTGTGTCTCATAGCAACCGTGCAGCAAACCCAACCCACCATACAACTGCTACTGAAGAACTCGGACTTTGTGGGAGCTCTAGACCTCATCGTCACCACCCAGGAGGTCCTCCAACAAGAGCTGCACGGGGTTCACGCCCTCAGGTGAGAGTGCACTAGGTCTAGGTGGGTGTGGCCTTCAGGGAGACATGCTTGCACATGTTATCTAGTCGATATATTTCGTGTAATGTTGAGTCACTACATTAAGTCCATGTTCAGTCCTGGATGTGTGTGTGTGTGTGTGTGTGTGTGATATTGTAGGTCTTATGTGTGTGTTAGTATGTCATAGACGTGTGTGTGTGTGTGTGTTATTGTGAGGCCAGTGGTAGTGAGTATAGAGGTAGGCTGACTCAGCGAGAGGTGTATGGCTACTTCCAGGTAGTCACGCGTTACTGTAACAAATGGAGGGTGTGGCCTTGAGTTGTTAATAGTGATATTAAATTGAGTGGGTTTATTGAGAGTGAGTTAGTTTGAGGTGTAAGTCTCAGAGTGTTCTGTAGTGTGTGAGTCTCAGAGTGTTCTGTAGTGTGTGAGTCTCAGAGTGTTCTGTAGTGTGTGAGTCTCAGAGTGTTCTGTAGTGCGTGAGTCTCAGAGTGTTCTGTAGTGTGTGAGTGTCAGAGTGTTCTGTAGTGTGTGAGTCTCAGAGTGTTCTGTAGTGTGTGAGTGTCAGAGTGTTCTGTAGTGTGTGAGTCTCAGAGTGTTCTGTAGTGTGTGAGTCTCAGAGTGTTCTGTAGTGTGTGAGTCTCAGAGTGTTCTGTAGTGTGTGAGTGTCAGAGTGTTCTGTAGTGTGTGAGTCTCAGAGTGTTCTGTAGTGTGTGAGTGTCAGAGTGTTCTGTAGTGTGTGAGTGTCAGAGTGTTCTGTAGTGTGTGAGTGTCAGAGTGTTCTGTAGTGTGTGAGTCTCAGAGTGTTCTGTAGTGCGTGAGTCTCAGAGTGTTCTGTAGTGTGTGAGTGTCAGAGTGTTCTGTAGTGTGTGAGTCTCAGAGTGTTCTGTAGTGTGTGAGTGTCAGAGTGTTCTGTAGTGTGTGAGTCTCAGAGTGTTCTGTAGTGTGTGAGTCTCAGAGTGTTCTGTAGTGTGTGAGTCTCAGAGTGTTCTGTAGTGTGTGAGTCTCAGAGTGTTCTGTAGTGTGTGAGTCTCAGAGTGTTCTGTAGTGTGTGAGTGTCAGAGTGTTCTGTAGTGTGTGAGTCTCAGAGTGTTCTGTAGTGTGTGAGTGTCAGAGTGTTCTGTAGTGTGTGAGTCTCAGAGTGTTCTGTAGTGCGTGAGTGTCAGAGTGTTCTGTAGTGTGTGAGTCTCAGAGTGTTCTGTAGTGTGTGAGTCTCAGAGTGTTCTGTAGTGTGTGAGTCTCAGAGTGTTCTGGTCCAGGACTTGCATGCAACTAATGATGAGAAATATGGTATTTAGCATCACTAGCAAGTGCCCCGCCCACACAGTGGTGCCTGACATACTAACTTGAGCAAATTAAGAGTGCAGTAGCATAAGGTAGTTCTCCTGCTCTCTTCCTTCCTGGGCCATCTCAGTTTTTCTTATTCCTCATTTTCAACTCTGTCTACCTCCTCTGCTCCCCAGTATCTGTGTCCTTTCTGAGTATTTTCACTTCTTCATTGAAGTGGTTACACCAGTCAGTGTTTACTCACCTGCTTCTTTCCCAACTCAGTTCAACTCATGAATTATTCATGAATACAGACACTCAGTGTTCAGTTGTAAAAAGTGGGCGATGGACAGGTAGGACATAGAGAAAGAGGGAGATTTGCTGAGCTGTTAGTTCTGGATCGGTAAATGTGCGTGCCTGTGACGTTGATGGTTGTGGGTTAGAATCTGAGATGAGCTTTTCTGTCTTGTCAAGTATGGAGCAAGTAAACTTAGTGATGTTCCCAGTCAGGTATTGATGACACTTTACCAACTCTTCCCAGCTCATGAATTATTCATGAATACAAACCGTCGTCACTAGCACACATGTGTATTATATAGATGTTATGTTCGACCAGCGTAATAGTAAAGTCTGCTAGGTGCTCTGATGTTGTGTCCACTTCTAATACATCAGCAAGTCATCTCTGTACTGTAACATACCCACTCATTAACATTTACAGTAATTATAGCCATGGTTTTGTAGACCCTTTACCTAACCATGAATGTTGTATGTGATGTAGCGCTACATGTGTTCTGTGTGTGATGTGGCACTACATGTGTTCTGTATGTGATGTGACACTACATGTGTTCTGTATGTGATGTGACACTACATGTGTTCTGTATGTGATGTGAAGTCCCTGGAATTTTAGCAATGTCAAGTTGTCATGAAAGAGGTTATGCACTATTGCACAAATATTTTTAAACTAGCAAGTGCCCGCCCACACAGTGAACTAGCAAGTACCCGCCCACACAGTGAACTAGCAAGTGCCTGCCCACACAGTGAACTAGCAAGTGCCCGCCCACACAGTGAACTAGCAAGTGCCCGCCCACACAGTGAACTAGCAAGTGCCCGCCCACACAGTGAACTA
>WLWD01004876.1_pt1 | contig 12297 bp, 5 predicted proteins | sample 6712731 | NCBI WGS metagenome assembly WLWD01 (sample SAMN12718690, study PRJNA576275) | sponge metagenome | isolation source: marine sponge | host: Mycale hentscheli | place: New Zealand: South Island, Marlborough, Capsize Point | collected 2014-11-01
TTGAGGCAGCAGCTTTGTGACTTACTCCTCCAAGCTGGAATGATGTTGAGGAAGTGGAGGACAAGCTCAGAAGAGTTGAGGAAGAGCATACCTTACCATCTCAGGATCTCTAACTAACCATGCCTGATTCCATGCCAAAGGCTTTGGGCATCCACTGGAACATCGCTCAAGACACATTGCATATCTCCACCCCTGTTACAGTCACGACTGAGAAGGTGACGAAGAGGAGTTTGGCGTCCGATACTGCCAAAGTCTTCGATGGTTTGGGACTCTCTGTCCCTGCGATCATACCAGCATGGGTACATCTTCAATCACTGCCTATGGAGCCGTCGTCTACTTGCACGAAGACGGGACCACCTCCATTGCCATAGTGACTGCTAAGGCCACTTCCCATCAAGACAATAACCACACCAAGGACTAAGCTGGTGGCTGCACTCCTACTTGGCTAGATCATTACCAATGTAGCCAGACTCCTGCACATACAGACCGAACAGCTATACGCATGGACAGACTCCATGATAGTGCTCCACTGGTTGCAGAAGCAGTCTATCACCTCAAGGCCTTTGTTGCAAATTGGGTCTCTGTTATACAAGAGCTACTACCATTGACTCAATGGTGCCATGTAGCAACCAAGGACAACCCTACTGACCTGCTCAGTCGGGGAATAAATGCCAAGGATCTCACACACTGCCAGCTTTGGTGGAAAGGCATGGCTAGCATTCTCTCCTGTGCTGTTGCCCACCAAGATGCCTGTTCTCAAGAATGTCCTTCCCGAAACAAATACGTCATGCTATGCCATTAGAATCATCGCTGGAAGAGGTTTTCATCTTTTTACCGCCTGACGAGAATTGTAGCCTGGATTTTCCGGTTCTACCACAACTCCAGCAAGACTGGTCACAGAATGACTGACAACATCATCATTACCTCAGAAGTTGCCAGAGCCAAGAACAGGATTCTCCTACTGTCACAGCAGGAATCACATGTAAGCTCTCCAACATCAGCCGACCCCTGTCGAAAGGTCATGCCCTTGCCAGACTACTACTGGTCAAGGATGAAGATGGACTCCTTCAAGTCAGCAGCAGAGTGAGAGACCTTGCTTCTCCCAAGAATCCCAAGATACTGATTCTGTTGTCGATCCAGTCAGATCTCAATCACCTTCTCATCAAGACACTCCATACAACGTATGGCCATCCTGGCATCACTGCAATGGCATCCATTCTCAATGACATCTACTACATCACTGGACTTTGCAGCTTTCTGAAGAAACTGAGCAAAGACTGCCCAGCCTACCAGAGAGCTTATGCCCAGGCCTCTCAGCTATCAGATAGGAATGCTGCCAAGTTACCAGACAACACCAGCACCTCCTTTCTATCATATGGGAGTTGACTTTGCAGGGCCCTTTCATATCAGGACAGGACACACCCACAAGCTAGTGATTATAAAGACTTACGCATGCCTCTTCTTATGTCTTACTACTCGAGCTATTCACCTTGATCTGTGCACTGACCTCTCCACCACGGAGTTCATGGCCACCCTTTGCCGGTTCACCGTGCGACAAGGTTCCTCAGCGCATGTGTATAGCAACGATGGGACTAACTTTGCGGGCACCCGAGCCGACATCAAGAAATTGCAGTAGTTCACTGAGTCTGACCAGGCAAAGACTTCAATCTCACACCGCTGCACAAGTCATGACCTCCAGTGGCACCACATTCCTCCAAGGGCTCCACACTTTGGAGGCTTGTGGGAAGCTGGGGTCAAATCAATGAGATGCTCATGAGAAAGCTGGTTACCCCTCATCACCTCAGGTTCGACTAGTTGTATACGGTTCTGGTCAAGATTGAAGCGATATTGAACTCACGACCGATGGCTCCACTTTGTGCAAACGACTCCACCGAGGACACCAACTTGACCCCAGGTCACTTCAATATTGGTAGGCCTCTTAAGGCTCCACCATGCAAAGAAGCAAGTAACGCCAAGATTTCCAGCCTGAAGAAATGGACTTTAGTAAATCGACCAATGCAGGATCTCTGGAAAAAGTGGCTGTGGTGCTACCTCCAGTCAAGGTCTCGACGCACCAAGTGGCACAAGATGAGCTCCAACCTCAAGCCCGGCGACATCAAGTTTCTTAAAGATGAGACGGTGCGATACAGAGGCCTCTAGCACGAATCACAAAGGTGCACACAGGAGATGACAGACAAGTCAGGGCAATGGATCTGGTCTGTCACGGACGAGAGCACAGCAGGTCTGCACAAGTAATCCCTTTTCTTTTGGGAGAAGAAAACAGTACCTGGTCATCTACCATGATGGAGCAGGTCCCTCCCCGGCACAACTCCGCCCTGCCCAGAGGATGTTCAGGACTGCGTCTGAACAGGAAACAAGACTGTGGACTCATACACACCTCGCACATGTTGAACACTTTGGTTAATGATATTCATATATCTTGTAAACCATTAGCCCTGTGTCATCGTGTGTGGCATATACGTTTTGTGAATTGCATGTAAATTTGACTTTTTGCTCTAGCCTTTGCCAATTGACTTTAGTCTTGCGGGTGGTGGTATTTTAGCAGTTCCCGTTGCAAGTGCCTCAGCAAGATATTTGTATTACATATAGTACTTATTACTTGAGTCAGAGTTTGATATGACAAATATTTTACAAACTGGCAAATTTATTTTCATGGGCCAGAGACAGTGAAAATAAAGTCTGAGAGTACAATATCAAACCATATCACTCTGACAGAGTGTAATAAGTGGTTTATTCCATGCTAGATATCTTCACTGAACTCAGTGCTAGCAATAGGGCACCCACCCGTACTTTTTACTTGGAAAGGAGACAAAATTCTGGTGCTCAACTTGCTGTCTCTTGTTGATATTGTGTCTGTCGGGATAATGGGGTTTCAACCAGCTCCTTTAATTATTCCCAATCTACACCTGTTGGGTATCCAGGCAGCTATTCTAGCCAAACAAACTCAGCAACTATAGTGCTGCAGAAATGGGATAAATAGTGGACATTATAGGTTAATTAGTTGATTGGTCGAGTAGAAACCACAGGATTAATTAGAATCAATTGTATAGGAAGACATTTCGGTAAAGGGAGGCTCCAAGGGCTTGTTTGTTTTTTGTTGTTTTTTTGTGGTTTAACAGTGTTCACGTGAGAATTCTCCTCATTATTAGATTGTACCCCAAAATTGTGGGGGGGAGGGGGGGGGGTTAAGTAGCAGTAGAGAAAAAATAGATATTTTTTTGTTTGCACTTACAAGTTTTGATCGTGATGAAGAGGATAAATATGAAATCAAGCCATCTATTAAATTATGCCCACTCCAACTTCAGCAGCTGGATTATCACTGCGAAGTAGCCCACCCTCTCTTTAATTTCTGGATCATCCTCAGGCATGGGCAGATCCAGCAATTTTTCAAAGTAGGGGTTGTGTGATCACACTAGTTATAATTAGCCCCCCCCCCCCTCCCCCCCGGGCATGCGCTTGCGCAGCAGATATGTACACGTACCACAGTGTGACTTTTCAAAAAATAATAAGCATAATCAATAATTGTCAAACAATGAAACTTGGAATAGTTTCCTGGGATGTGCTTGTACAAATGTATGACAAACTTCATCGATAGGTATCCTTTCCCCATAGTGCATGGCAATAATGGACAGGTCTGATAAGCGTTCTTCAGCCATAGTACACCTCAAATAAGTCTTTAATCTTCTCACTAGAGAAAATGACCTTTCTGCCTCTGCACTGGAAATTGGGAGTGTGCATGCTATTATCAAAAGGCGGTGAATGTTGGGAAAGGAATCCCTATCACAAGCACCTAGAGTTAGCAGCAGATTACTTGGCACCAATCCAGAGCCGGAGACATTTTCAGTTCCTTTCTTGTGCCAAAGGGCATTCCACCGTCTGAGTTCGTTTCCCAGTGACCTTGGAAAAGGAAGGTCACCTTCATAAAATTGCAAACTCTCCAGCATTCTGTCAACAGGCTCATTTTTTGATATTATAACAGATGGTAATAGACGAAGCAATCCTTGAGCATGACGCTGATCTTCTGAAAACCTTTCTTTCATTTGACCCAGAAGAGAATCTAAGAGTGGGATGGCAATTGCTCTTTTATAGTGTTCCATTGGAGTATTGCTTGGCACATTGGAGCGGTTCCTCTGAAGGCTCGTCTTCCTAGGAACACATTCAGACACACCAATGTTGTCAGCCAATGGAATGATCTCAGAATTGTACCAAGAACTGAAGGTTTCATCAATTTTTTCTCTGATACTTCGGATATTTTCAATACTTGAGTCTACCAGCTTGTAAGCATCACCTATATCACAGTCTTGCTTTTGAAATTTGGAAGCCAGTGGCTTGACTTCATCCAGAATATTTTTTGTGATTATAAATACAGCAACACACTGAAAGGAAGAAAGGGAAGATTTTAGTCCTTGTGCTTTAATTTTTGTTTCTCTGTCCCAATTCCAGTTTTCATCATCATCCAAAAGCAAATTTTGATACTCACCAGGTGAAATAATAGCATCTAAAAAGGTAACGAAGCATTCATACATCTCCAAGAAGACCTCATAACATGTATGACGTTCCACCCAACGTGTTTTACACAGTCCCGGAAGCTTAGAGTGGCGACAAGCTGGCAAGTATTCATTTAATGCTCTCTCAAAAAACCTTTGTCGCTTTGGGCTATGATTAAAAAATATATGACTCATTAATTGTGTCAATGAGATTCCTCACTTCTTGAACTTTGCACGAAGCAGCAATTGAGAGGTTGAGAGTGTGAGCATAGCAATGAGTGTACAATGCTAGAGGAGAAATTTCCTTGATCTTTGCTTGGACGCCAGCTTTTTCTGAAGACATCACAGAAGCTCCATCATAAGCCTGTCCACGAATGTTACGGGGGTTCAGAGAGATTGAAGGGTGTGAAATTGATTCTAATATTTTAGTTGCAATAGTGGAGGCATTTGCTCTCTCAACATTGATAAGATTTATTAGGCACTCCTTGATATGGGGATCTTGTGGAGAAGTTAGATCAACAAACCTCAAACACACAGAAAGGACTTCTTGATTTGCATGATGGTCAGTAACTTCATCTGCTATGATGGTGAAAGGTAAGTCATTTTCTTTGAGTTTACTGGTTAACTTTTCTCGCAATTTACAAGCATAGATATGGATAATTTCATTCTGTATAGTTTTGCTCGTATACTTCGCATTTTTGGGGCAGTGAAGAAGATGCTCTTGTAGTGTTACTTTTCCCTAGGAGTTGCATCAAGGCTATAAAGTTACCCCTATTAACAGAAGAGACAGAAAAGTCTATTTTGTCTTCTCTATGACCTCTAAAAGGCAAGCCTTGCTTAGCTAAATACTCAACTCCATAAACTATTTGGCGAAGAATTTCTCTATTTTTTTCTGCTTGCTGTTCTTGCTGTTTCAAGAGCCTGCTATCTACTCTAGTTGAAGGATTGTCATAGGATAGTCTGAAAAGATCTGCGCTCTCTGTAGCATGGCGATGCATCAAACTTCTTTCATGACAAACAAGAATACCATCTTTTCCTAGGGCCTTGGTGTATGGTCTTTGGTATGCTGATAATACTAGCACTCCAGGTTTGGCCCCCTGGCTACCGCCTCTATTTGGTTTCTCTGGAAAAAGGACACAATGTCGGCAAATTCCTCCTTCAAGCACATTACTGTAGGATAACCATGGAAATTTTTGAAGCCATTGCAACTGGAAAGACACTTTCCAAGACTTTCCCTGCTTAGTGACTTGATGAGAGTGAAGTACATCAGAAAGAAGTGGTGTGGAGTGCGAAGTGAGGTATTTAAATCTCTGGGTGTTATCCATGCTACCTCCTAGCTGTCTTAAGTCTTCAAAAGAACCACAAGCTGACGCAATCATGTACCCCAAATCAAGACTGTCACTAGGCAAGGTAGTATCACTCCCGCAGGCACTTACACCTGTTGCACCAGATTCCCCATCAGCTAGGCATGTTCTTTTTGGTGATGATGGTCTTTCCACAGGAGAATCAGAGTCAAGACTTAGAGAGTCAGACCTACGTAGGTTAGAGCAGCATTAACTAATGAGAAGCCAGTATATAATACCTTGATTGGTTACCTCTTAAACATCGAAGTTATCTTCATACAACCACTTGAATCTTTCTTTCTAGACATGTTCAAATCACTCTTTCTAGCTAAAAAGTGCACTGTCACTGGGCTACTAATTTGCTAGGCAGGCAGATTGCATCATACATCATAATCTACAACTTTATGTGTAACAGCTTTTATCTTTAGCTATGCTTGCAGCAGCAGAGCTAATAAAATGGTCAGGACCTAAACCAAAAGGTGGGGTTGCAACCCCCATAACCCCCCCCTGGATCCGCCCCTGATCTATTCCGTGGTTTGGGAAGGAGTTCTTGAAATTGTCTTCTGTGCCCACTTTATCACCTAATTCATGTCTTGTGTGTGTGTTTTTGCTAATGTATTGGTTAGGGGTTTCCTCCTGAAGATGTGTACGTGTGTATGGCCAAGTACTACTGTAAGCCAAAGACTTTTAAGAAACTCAAGATAAAGGTAAGTAGTGGACAGTCTGTCAGTGGTGTCAGACAGTCGGTCAGGGGTGTCAGACAGTCTGGGGTATCAGACAGTCGGTCATGGGTGTCAGACAGTCTGGGGTGTCAGACAGTCTGGGGTGTCAGACAGTCGGTCAGGGGTGTCAGACAGTCTCGGGTATCAGACAGTCGGTCATGGGTGTCAGACAGTCTGGGGTGTCAGACAGTCTGGGATGTCAGACAGTCTGGGGTGTCAGACAGTCTGTGGTGTCAGTCAGTCTGTCAGGGGTGTCAGACAGTCTGTCAGTGGTGTCAGACAGTCGGTCAGGGGTGTCAGACAGTCTGGGATGTCAGACAGTCTGGGGTGTCAGACAGTCTGTGGTGTCAGACAGTCTGTGGTGTCAGACAGTCTGTGGTGTCAGTCAGTCTGTCAGGGTGTCGCATCTGTGCAGTGGTGTCAGACAGTCGGTCATGGGTGTCAGACAGTCGGGGATGTCGACGTCTGGGGTGTCCAGCAGTCTGTGTGTCAGACAGTCTTGGTGTCAGACATCTGTGTGTCAGTCAGTCTGTCAGTGGTGTCAGACAGTCGGTCAGGGGTGTCAGACAGTCTGGGGTATCAGACAGTCGGTCAGGGGTGTCAGACAGTCTGGGGTGTCAGACAGTATGTGGTGTCAGACAGTCTGTGGTGTCAGTCAGTCTGTCAGGGGTGTCAGACAGTCTGGGGTGTCAGACAGTCGGTCAGGGGTGTCAGACAGTCGGTCAGGGGTGTCAGACAGTCTGGGATGTCAGACAGTCTGGGGTGTCAGACAGTCTGTGGTGTCAGACAGTCTGTGGTGTCAGTCAGTCGGTCAGGGGTGTCAGACAGTCTGGGATGTCAGACAGTCTGGGGTGTCAGACAGTCTGGGGTGTCAGACAGTCTGGGGTGTCAGACAGTCTGGAGTGTCAGACAGTCTGTGGTGTCAGACAGTCTGTGGTGTCAGTCAGTCTATGGTATCAGACAGCCTGGGGTGGTTTTTCTTGTCTGTGTTTGTAGTATTAAGTTTGTTTATAGTTTTCGAGTCCAATATAGATTCTATCGATTTTGATATTTACCCTCTACAGCAATGGGCGTGGCCTGGGACTCCTCCCACTTTGGTTCCTAGAGAGAAGCTAGTGGAGATGGTGAAGGTAACTTCAGTGTTTGCAAAGAGTACTCTACCAGGGGGCGTGTCTTCCACTCCAACTCGAGGCGTGGCTGGGCCAGGAAGGGAAGAGAAAGAGGCGGAGGAGGGGGATGAAGAGGATGATTTGGGAGATGTTTCCTTTGTGAGTCCAGTCTTGGACAATGTCTTGCTGGAGATCAGCAGTAATGCCAGGTATTATGACCAGTTCTGCATCGATGAAGACTGCTTTAGAATTGGTAAGAGAGAGAGAGAGATGGTTGGTTGTCAAGCAGGCACCATACATACATCTGACATGTTGTAAGACATCCACCACAGTAGTGAAGCAGTGAAGCAGCTTGGTGTGTGGTGTGTGGAAGGTTATGTAGCTCTAGTTAATAATATAGAGGCATTTTTATGAGGTCAAACAAGTACATTTTGAATTAATTTTTTTTCTAACTAAAGTTTGGTCTGTATTATTCTTGGTTTAATCCTCAATAGCCGAACATCAGCTTGTGTTTACAAACCAGATGGTGTTGGTCAGGTACTGCATTTTTCTTGTATTACTTAACATTGGACTCCATTTCTGTCGAGTATTTATTTATTATTTATTTGTTTGTTTGTTTTGTCCAGGTGACTTTGTGTATCTTCGTTCTGATCAGGACCTCCTGTTTATTGCTAGGATAGATCGCATGTGGACGGACAACAAGTGAGTGGGCGGAGAGATCACACACGAGTGAGTGGGCAGAGAGAGATCACACACGAGTGAGTGGACAGAGAGATCACACAAGTGAGGTGAGTGGGCAGAGAGATCACACGAGTGAGTGCGAGAGAGATCACACGAGTGAGTGGGCGGAGAGATCACACAAGTAAGTGGGCGGAGAGAGAGGCGCCCACTCGTGGACTGAGGTCCCTAGGTCGAAGGTACGAGGTTTCCGGTTTTAGGTCGAAGGTATCCGGTACGCATGCGCACATTCGCGGGGCAACTAGGTCACTAGGTCGAAGGTAAATAAACGCGCGGGCACCTCTGCAGCACTCTTGGTCCAAGGTCAGAGGTAAATAGACGCGCGTGCACTGCAAATGCAGCTGCGTTTTACTTCCGCAAAGAAGCATTTCGTTGCGTTTGGCGTACGTACAGTTTCTTACTAAGCGTTCCGATAGCGATTATTCCATTTCTTCAATGGCTCAGAAGCGAACCCACCATTTCAGAGGCTTAAGCCAGTACTCTGAGCAGCTCATGGACCTTGCAGAAGGCGGTCGAGTGTTCGAAGGGAGAGGCCAGCAGCCAAGAAACAAGGATGTCTTGAAGCAGATCGCTGCCATCAAGGCCTGCAAGAAAGGATCCTTTTTTGGCAAGGACAAGCCCTGCACTTGTGGCTGGCACGACAGAGCTGCTGCCAGAAAGGAGGCCAGGCAAAAGGCAGCATCAAGTAAATACAAAAATATATTCATAAATAAATAAATAAGGTGTTGGTAAATACAAAAAAAAGTTAAATGTTTATATAACAAGTGACTGAAATACAAATTGAATATTCATGAAATAAATGATATCATTATTCAATAATTATGAGTAAGCAATCTATTAATAACTAATAACTATAAAGAAGCAGTTTATTACTAAATGATAAAGTATTAAATTAAAAAAAATCTATTAATGCACGCTTACAAATATCAATTGCATGTACCTAAATGAAAGAAAGCATAATATCCATTTCGTTAATTAAAAATAATAATAAATACAAGAAAGAATGCAATGCATTAATGAATGAACGCTTCAAATACGAACTGATTAAAGTAAAGTATAAATGAATACATAAAACATGTACAAATATATACATTATTACACATAATGTAAAATGCATAAGCAAATCAGTGAAGGAATGTAAATTTATTACAGGATTACAGAAGTGCATTCATAGTATGCCAACATGAAATCATTTTGCACAGGTTCATCTTCTGCTAGTGCTTCGCAGGTCTCTCCTGGACCAGCACCATCAGATGAACTTTCATCTTCCCTAGCAGGTGTGTATTGTTTGTATTTGATGTACACTTGCACCATTGTGTACTGTATTGTCTCATTTGAGAAAATAGTTTGCTTAGCATACTCGTAAATGATGAGGTCAACAACGCGAAAATTATACATATCACCTAGTAGTTAATTGTATGAATTCCTTCAACAATTCAGTCTCAGTTTTATATACGAGTGACCTAGTGGATAGACTTCTACATTATTGTGCATAGGGTATTATTTACAATAGTGTACATTACAATTTTGGCTAGAGTCAGTTTTAATTGGAGTTGAGCTGAGAGATGAGTGTGTAACCCGAGCAGCAGATGTGGTGGGAGGTTGTACATGTAATTAGTAGCCATGAATGGTGAATGGGCTAAATGTACACTAAATGATTTGGAAAAGGAGAAGGGAGGGTTATTAATGTTTTGTTGAGCTGGTCCTGCAAATTCAACTGAGTCAGTACCATGATGACTTGAAATGGATTGATTGTATTAGGATAGGTTAATATTAATGTGTATACGTGGATCTGTTAACATGTACTAATAGTATTTCGATCATTAATCTGTTCGCATTAATTTGTCTGTTGCATTGATTTTAATATCATGTTCTTTTTTTTCTTATTTTTTTCCTTGCGTAGGTTCATCTGCTCATATTACTTTGCTCTCTTCTGAGCCAGCAACTTCAGAACCACTTCAACGTCGTTATCAAGCAGGTAAATATCATTTTTGAATCATGTACATGATTTTGCAACTGCCTTGTCTCGCGGTTAAATCTCCATTCAGTAAAGGTATTAAGTCTTCCTTCTCATGTTGTTTCAGGTTCCACTCCTGCAATCACCGTACTGATGCCTTCGTCAGTAACTCGTTCACAAATGGAGTGCTCAACTCCAACAGGTACAGTTCATTTGTTGTAATATATTATGATTAAGTTTATTCACGAGTTAATCGTGGTAGGACTATATACATTTAATAGGATGATACATGTCCGTCACCATCATGTGATAATATCTGCATGTACACTATAGTGTTCAAACTTTAATCGACCTGATCAAGTAATGTGGTACTGACTCAGTTCTATTTGTGAAACAAGTTGGAATATCCAGCTCAAGCTCTGATGCAGTCTTTAATCTATTAACATCAATTAATTATACACCTCCAGTTGACACCTGAACTGCAGCTCTGGTTACACAGCATTTTAAGAGCTCATTCCTAGTCAGTTTAGTACTGCCAAATTTGTAACCCTTAACCAAAGACTATAACAAATTTTAATGCTGATTTATGGGTAAAGGAGGCATGCATAGAATAGCAAGTGACAACCCAGTATTTAATAATAATTATTCCCAATCAAAACCAAGTACCCCTTGCAGGCTCCCTAATCACTTATTGCACAATAGAAATGGTGATGCACTCTCTACCAAAGAGACTAAATATGATGGTCAAGAAGCAATGAGCAGTAATAAATATTTAAAGAGGCTCATTGTAATCTCCTCAAACAGCATGCAGCAACTTCAGCAAGCCGAATTTAAATTTATTTTATTTTTATAATGTTTTTCAGTTCAACACAAGCACTGGCAACTGGTGGTGTGGCCAACACCATCTTATATTCAGTCACACTAGGCATTTATGCAATTGCAAACCCAGGATCTGCCCATTCCACTTAGGCATTTATGCAATTGCAAACCCAGGATCTGCCCATTCCACTTAGGCATTTATGCAATTGCAAACCCAGGATCTGCCCATTTCACTTAGGCATTTATGCAATTGCAAACCCAGGATCTGCCCATTTCACTTAGGCATTTATGCAATTGCAAGCCCAGGATCTGCCCATTTCACTTAGGCATTTATGCAATTGCAAACCCAGGATCTGCCCATGTAGCCATTAACACTAATAAATGTCATTGTGGCTGTAACCTGAGGAGTGGTTTATTCATAAGCAAACCACCAACTTGAGAACAACAAGGTGATGACAATGACAATTTCCTGATGCTTATTTCTTTAGATGCTGCATACCATTATTATTATTATTATTATTATTATTACTATTACTATTATTATTGCTGTTGTTGCTGTTATTGTTATTATTATACTATTACTTAATGCTTTCAGCTTCAAGTGTTGGTGCAATTTCTACTGCCAGTGTTCAGCCATCCACCAGCACAAGCACACGATCAGACCAACCCAAGACTGCAACTGGACCAGCACCTCCCAAATTCGACAAAAGCAACTTCCAGTCACCTACTATTGCTGAACTGAGGGCCATTGGAATTGGTCTTAAGAAGTCTCCAGGCAAGTTGGACCTGATAGTGTACTGCCCTATGAGCGGCCGCTGTCCTCATTGTAATTCGATGATGATATCAGCAAATTCAGTGGGGAGTCGCAAGCTCATTTATGCCATACCTTGGCCTAAGTCTCTCGTTGGCATAGACATGCGCTGTGGAAAGTGCAAGAAGCATTGGCTGACGCACGATCCGAAATATGTCAGCACTCTGCCAATGTCAGTTCAGCTCCAGCAAACGTGCATTTCAACAAAGGGCAATGGAACCGACTTGTCCTTGATCCGTATGCTGAGATCAGGCGTGACAGTGGCACAGGTGGAGAGACTTGTGCAGGAG
>WLWD01003882.1_pt1 | contig 12295 bp, 6 predicted proteins | sample 6712731 | NCBI WGS metagenome assembly WLWD01 (sample SAMN12718690, study PRJNA576275) | sponge metagenome | isolation source: marine sponge | host: Mycale hentscheli | place: New Zealand: South Island, Marlborough, Capsize Point | collected 2014-11-01
ATCATGCCCATATCAACCAATGCTGTATAGGATTGGACATCAAGTGGCTGTTGCGTTAGTTTCTGGAGAAGCTTACTTTTCTGAGTCTTCCTGAATGTCCCATTGACATTGAATAGTGTCAGACACTCTTCAATGTCCCATTGACATTGAATAGTGTCAGACACTCTTCAGTCAGGCGGTGTTTCATGACTTCAGAGAGCGACAGCAAACCACTGATATCACACGAGGTTAACCACTGCTGCCAGTGCCCGGCTTTCCATTTCCCCTTGCTTCACCTTCCAGTCCTCACCAGTAGCTTTGTTAGCTGGGATATTGTCAAAAGTGAGACGAGAGCTGCGCTTGATGCGATCGTGAAGAGACTTATCCTTCGAGTAGACACGATCATATGAAGGTTTTCAGCTTTGTTTCTCCATCCCGTTTGGCAGTTTTGAAATCGCGGACCAGCTCAGGGGGAGCAGGAATGGCAGATTGCAAGGTTCGAAGAGTCGGTGATGCGGGGTCAAAAGGGAAGCAATCAAACTCCCTGATGCATGAGATGAGATCTTGTATGGCTTGCTCATCTATGCACATTCGTGCAGGGGCACATTCATTGTGGTTTTGAGACAGCTGCTTCCGATTCACCTGATTGTGAAGAGCGGCCCGAATTATTCTACCAAGGTTGTTGGTATTTCTCGTGTCAGCCATCAACTGTTTCTCATTTCGTAGAATGGACAACCACCCAGATTTCATCTTTGAACCCTTATTCATGGTCATCTCAATCCATAAATCCCAAGGAATAGATGAGTATGGATTGCCTGTCATAGACTGGGCAAAGTTTGAGCTGAGGAACTGTGTTTGCTCAGCAAGGAGTGCTGAAAGCATGGCCCAGAAATGTGGTAGCCAAACATGCTGCGGATGAGAATATCAATGGCAGGATCATTCTGAAGTTTTTCATTGGCAGCAGCCAGAGACTTTTGAGTGTTCACTTTTGGGTCGCGAAGCACAGCAAGCTGAGCCCTTGTACCAGCCTCAAGCTCTGACCCAGCGAGACGCCTATTAAGAATAAGATTCATGAATGTCTCATACATAAGTGTGAGGCAGCGCAGGGCCCGCCTTAAGGCCTGATCCACTGAAACCTCAGCTATAACACCAGCAGCAACCAAAACTTCAGCAATACCACTCCCTTTATAGCGCTTGTAGATAGCATAGATCATGCAACCTTGAGTATGGAAGGGTCCAAGGAACGGAATGATATTTTTATACTCCTGTGGATGCTCACTCTTGATCTCAACAAGCAGTGTGTACACTGGTTGATCACCGACAACTACTGCAAAGGGCATGCGCTTTCTCTCCATCGCTCCCTTCACCTTCAGCATAACATTGAGAACTGGCTTTTTGGGTGGTTCAGGGTAGGTCATGAAGTAGTAAGCCTTGCACCTCTCTACAGGGTCTGAGATCAAAGCCTGAAAGCCAGCAAAACTGGGAACTCTCTGATCAATAGCTGCAGGTTGCTCACCATCCATATCTGCACGCACCAGTGCATGAATAACATTGCGCTTCCTTTGAGGCTCAATATCTCCAAGGGCAGGCTGCACCTTATCACTGACTGGTGGCTCTCCACGCTTGTAGGTAATGTAGTGGTCATGGGTCAGCATCCCTGTTGCTATCTCCTTCAATGTTGACAATAGGGCTTTAGCATGTTTAACCCGTTCACCACACTGAGGACCATGATACTCCAGGGTGACTTGCTGAACATACATCACATTTGTGCGATGTGATATGTTTCCACCAGTCTGCGTGTCATTTTGAAAATCATCGTTGTCCACGATGATGACCCCAGGCATATCCTCAGTGATCTCGTTAGGACAGTCAGTGCAGAGCTGGAGGTCATGCACTGCCCATGCATCTCGCAGGAGGAGAACTAATGCGTAACCTATGCAAACACCCGCTTTGTGAAATGTATCAACTAGCTCTTTGCTACGTGTGAGTCCATGCAAATTCATGCTTAGGTTGATTGAAGTAGTTGGACTGCCGGTGACATAGTATGTAAGCATTGAAGCTAATGCAAGTGCCTTGGCATCAGGTTTGGCTTGACCAGGTTTTTTAAATAAAGAGATCAGTTGAACAAGAAGAGGGGACATATCTTCCTCTTGCTCAAGCTCACTAACCTGTGGAGGCCAAGGAACTTTAACTGTTTGCCTGATTTCATCCCTCAACTTGCTTGCCACAGTTTGTATTAGCTGCTCAGTGCTAATCCCTAGCAAAGAGATGGCAGCTTCAATGTATGAACCACTGCCGGTGGTGTTATATATCTTACAATTCCAACCATGCCCCACATGTGAAGAAAGGTATTGTAAAATGTTTACTAAGAAGAAGTTACAATCTATCGAGTGAATCCTCCTTAAAGAATGAGATAGACCATGTTAGAAGTGTTTTGTCAATGAATGGTTATCCTAGAAGTATCGTGGATAAAGTGAAAAGTGAGCTAAAGAAGAAAAAGAAGCAGGTTGACACAACTACCCTCAATGAAGATCCTGTAGCAACAGCAATTATTCCATATGTTTCAACAATGAGTGAGAGAATAAGAAAGATACTCTGGGATTATGGAATAAGGACTTCTTTCAAAACCAAAACCACTTTGTCAAATCTTCTCACAAAAGTAAAAGATCCTACTTCAAATGAGAACAAAGTAGGAGCTGTGTACAAAATCATGTGTGAATGTGAAGATTTCTATATAGGTGAATCAGGAAGAGCGCTAGGCATTAGAATTAAAGAACACAAATCAGCCTGTGAACATGGATATTTCACCAAATCACCACTGGCAGAACATGTATGGCAAGAAGGGAGTCATGTGATTCTTTGGAATCAAGTAAAACTTTTGGATTTTTCGCAATGCATGGTTGAGAGAAGAGTAAAAGAAGCCATCTACATAAATATGTCACCCAACAACTTAACCATGAATAGGGACTCTGGAATGGAGCTTTCCCCTTTAGTATTGAGAGCAGCTAGAGGCCACTCACATAAATAAACAAGAATAAACCTTAGGCAATATATTGCATTTTGTCAAGCATCACCCTTAGGCTAATTATAGCATTTTGTTTTTTGATTTTTATAAATCAGCCCTGATGATGGCAGAAGCAGTCTGCTGAAACATGTTGGCATTAAAAATGAATTGTTTGGTATAAAAAATCAAATTGGTATAACATAAATGCTTTTATAGTCACGTAGTAGACCCTGAATTTTCCTGATCTCATGGTCATCAAATATGACCTGACGAGCATGGTCTAAGAACATGGTCCGTGCCTCATGAAGAGTCACTTCATGCAGGAGAGGGAGCTTTTGTTCAACTGACATTTTTTGATAGGCACCTACGTATTTAAGCCAGCATTTTTGGTGGTACCTTATCTCACTTGCAAATGGGTCAGTGATTGAATTTATAAGGCAGTTTATTCGGTCCCTCATGGAATCATCTTGCAATACTATAGTGTGACTTCTAAAGGCATTCCATGATGCTGTGTAAGAAAGGAGAAGCCATTTGCCGGTTTGTTCAGGGTGTTTGGTATCTTCAGGTTTCATGCACCACACACAAAGATGTTTGTCATGCACAGTACCTGTGCTTGATCGAAGACGCTTTGGTGCAGACAAGGACAACTCTTGATCGTGTTCACAGGTGGAATCATAGGTTTGATTATCATGAGATGCTGATTCTCTCTCCCACTTTCGCTGCCTCATCTTGGATCTATTCAGCTTCTGCGAACTTGCTATATCAATTCGACACTTATTGTGTACATATTTGCCACAGGGACCCAGATCCCAATCCACAGTATCATACATATTCTCAAACTTATCACAGCCTTCCAGTTTAAAGATTTAGATTTGAGTTTTACCCATACTTCTTTAGTTATGTGGTCACATGAATCTGATGCCTCACATGGTTTCCCACATTGAAGAAGGCATTCAAACTGTGTAGAAGACATTTGATTGATGAGGATGTGCACCCTGTGTGACTTGTTGACCCTGGCACAGAAATCTTAGGTATCTGAAAGAAAATTATCTAGTTAGCTTATTAGAAAGCTGTACAAGAATAGAGCAACTAACCAGGACAGAGATTTGAAGAGCCAGAGGCCAACCGAGAGCTGTCACTTAGGTGTGCACAGATGGACAAACAGCAGCTGCATGTGCAGGATCTTGCAAGAATTACTTAATTAGTACAGAAGTACATTTTTATCACAAGGAGTAATAATTTGGAAGAATCTGACTGACTGAATTACAGTATTTCCTTATTATGTACCTGCAATAATTGTAATTCTTTGTTATTTGTTCATTATCTTGTCAAGGAGACATCTAATCACAAAAATAACCTCAGAAATGGATTCCTTGCCCTCAAATGAGTCCAAAAAAAGAGATATTGGTGAGATTTTTAAACCCTTTGATTTTTTTTAATATGGCCGCCAGTGACCATTTTAGATTTCACGCTCTACCGAGAGTTGCCCGAACTTCTCAGAGAGGCGGGGGGAGCTTATTTTGTAATAAATACCCTAAAGTACCATATCCACCATCAAACTTTGGTAGCCGGAGGTTGGTCACGGAATCACTCATTTTGACCCTACTATATTTTAGAACTAGTCTACTTTTATCACAATATTATTGATTACAATAGAGATATTCATGATCATATTAAAAAAAAAAAAAGACAGTTGTTGCTAGGGAAATGAAGTTTATTATTGAAGATAGATGATGAGAAGATAGCTGTTGAGTTATCTAATTAAACAAAAGTAGAACACATGCAACACACTAATTGCAGTGACCAGTACAGGAAGTAGAAAAATAGCAAGCAAACAATTCATTATTTCAGATCCTTTCTATAAAGATATTAATCAATACTAATTTGCTGGCTTATGTGAATAGACAGGATGAGGCACTGGGAATCTATTACTGCAATTTTTAGTTGATAAATAATTGACTAGCGAAAATTAGGCTTGTAAAAATTAGCTGTCACCAAGCCAAAGTCTGTCACTAATCATCGATTGGGTAGTTACTACTCTAAGGATACTGAACCTGCTTGATTTAGCTGCATTCAGGCTATCTCTACAAACATGCCTTCAATACGTCTGTACCAAAGTTTGTAGCTAAAGATTAAGCAACTAACCTTATTTCATGCCTTGAAGAAAGTTGTTTAGACTTGGCATCCCATTGTCAGACGATACTTTACCACGATACCCAGCCAAATAAGTTTATGGTTGTTTTTTTTTCTTCTTTCAATTTTCTGAGGGTGGTTCAACTAAACCCCCAAACCTGGCTATGCTACTGACTACAGTGCTGTTAAGAGTGAACTTATATATGTCATATAGGTTGTACCTGAAGGCAAAGTACAGTGTTTCTTTATAGGAAAGTCAGGCACAAAGGTGCCCGTCAAAAAGTTATTTTGTGCTTACAAATTCATCAGCATCCAGATACTAAGCTCTCCAAGGTTTATAGCGGCAGCTTCAACCATCGTCAATATACATGATGTAAACATTATAGGCTTCTTTAATACCTTTTGGATAAGTAAACTGATCTTTTCCCAACATTTACTTGTGCCGCATTGTGCCTGATTTTTCTGAGCACGGTATATATTAAGCACGATGATGATTATTAAGACTATAAACTGACCAAGTCACTTAAATTACTATGAACTAAAGCAAAAGACCACACCTTGCAGCCAAATCATGTGGTTTAGTCTTATTAAAGAAAGCACCCACACACAACATGACGGGCTAAGTATCTTGGGTGAGTGGAATGAGCATGGTATATGTGTGAGTTTATTTTTCTTGTTGAAAATGCAAAATGTCAAATGCATACTATTTTATTGCTTTTTATTGTTTTTGTTCAAGCAAGACACTATCAGGGGTAATACAATTTGAAAATCAGGGATATTTGTTTATATATTTGTACTTTGACCATCACATTTTTGTGTTTGCTTAGTAGTTGACCCTGTCCCATACTTTACTGAACAAAATTCTTAGGTCTATCAATCTTTTACCTGTATCATCTTAGGAAATTTAATTACTTACCCCTTCTTTGGATTAGCTGACATTATCTGAATGTTACGGGACGCAGTTAAGTCTCACAAACTTACCGGAGTTGAATTTCTAGGAATTAGTGATGGTGGCAAGTTATATTGGTTAATTCACTGTTAGTCATAGCTATAAGCCCTACGCAACAGTTGTGCTCTTTATTTTATTGTTATTTTTGCATATATTGGCTTTTATCAGATTTAAGATAATTGTTTGACTTTCCTTACAATGAAAAACCTTAGGATATTAATTAAGGAGGCATTAATCATACTAGTAAAATTGTTATAATTAGGCCTCAATTTGAAGTCTTAAATCTATTAAATTTGTGTGTTCTTTTTTAATTGTTTCTAGTGCTGGCTCACTATTGACTACAAGCAGGGTAAGCTTATTAAATCTTTGTATTGAATTATGAAATCACAGTGTTTAATGAATAATATTATTTGTCTAATTAGCCCTCAGCGCGCATGCGCGAGAGGGTTATAGTAGTTTTCTTGTCTGTCTATCACGATTTTGGAGATTACTGACAATTAACCATTGAATTAGGTATGCCTTTTCTCAGCATGATGATTTAATACATTTTATTATGCTATTTCTTTTATTTCGGGCTTATTTTTGAGAAAACGCGAAGCTATTAGCTCCACTTAACTACTAGCTTTTGTGGGTAACGCCCCTTATCATCACATTATAGTCACGTGAACAAATAATTTCTTGCTTCCCGGCCATAGTTTTGCTTTATGCTGGGTAGTTAAAGGGAGTGCCGGGAAAGCTGTAGTCCAATGCCTGGATTCCTTCATAGAGCAACTCTCTCTTTGTTGTTGAATGGTTTCTGTTGGCATAAATATCTTCTGTAAGCATAAATATCTTCTGTACCTTCTGGTTTACTATATTTACATTTAAAATGCCGAGGTTGCTGTTAATTCAGGTCTACTACCTCAACAATTGCTCAGTTGCCATTTAGCCAAAACTTGGACTTTGAAAGCTACCTCAATGTTAGTGCTAGGCTTAGAGATATCACTGCAAGCTAAATAGCTAACTTCTTGAGGCTACAACGTTCAAGTGAGGCAACATAGATGAGAATAAACAACAACACCTCGGGAATGTTGTTGTAATGATGCTATTTACCTCATTTTCCCCTGCTAGTTCTCAAAATGATACACAACTCATAACCTGGTTTCATATTTTTATCACCAGGATCTTTCAATTTATAATATTATGGTACACCTTATATTTGTTATAGAAACCAGCTGAGCATCTATCAAATGTGCTGACAAACAATTACAATGTTGGAGCTGTTTCAAGGAACAAAGATGTTTTGGTATGTAAGCTAGTTCAATGTTAATTATAATCTGAATGAAACATATTACACTATGGCAATCAAGCAATATTATGAAATACTCAGAAGTGCAATATACCATGAGCTTGCTTTGTAACAAGGTAGGACAAATGCAAACCCTCAGCAATTCATAGTTTCACTGTACTTGTAATTGAGACAGATGAAAAAAAAGTGCTGATGTGGATGATTACACAATTACGTTATAGATGACAGAAGGGGTAAACTATTATAGAGCAAGTCATTGCTAATTTTGCTGTAAATGCTTACTACTGTATACTGTTAGTAGGAATCAGACCTCATGCTGAATATTCGTATTATTAACCCTCAGCATGCATGCGCGAGAGGGTTATAGAACTCACTTGTCAGTCAGTCAGTCATTCTGTCACACAACAAAAAGTGGATCTCGAAGATGGCAGTCTCTGTATGATCATAAGCGATTGATGGTAGCACCCCTATAGTCACTCTGTACTCATGTGAGGAAATAATTTCTTTGCTGCCCGTGGTAGTTTTGTATTACACTATATTCTCAGCAGTACCTGAGTGCTTGGAGTTCTCCGTTGAAATTACTGGTGAGGTGAGTATCACTTTTATGTTAAGCTTCTCTTATGAAGACAGCATTAATGTCTACAGTTTCATTGCACAAGTTACATATCGACCTACTCAAGTTTTACATATGGACTTGCATGAGCTACATATTCAAAATAGCTTCTTTGCCCCTGAAATATACTAAACAATGTGCATAAAATTCTTACCCAGCATTCTTTTATTGAACTAGCTTTGTGAAATGGAGATAGATAGTACTTCTGAACTTCTGCTAAAGTGTTTCATCTGTGAAGATAGACTTGACACAGTAACTGCTACAAACTACCACCATAATCTGTTAAAATATACAAAAGCTGTTTGATATGCTGCAGTTAGATTGCTACTATGCTACTTCGCTTTCCCTGTGCTATTTCACTTTTCTCAGCTATTTCAATTGAACAGCTAATATAAATTGAAATATAACATATCAATTTTTGAAGTTAATAGCTATAAGTGAATGAAATGGATAATAACATTTTATTTAATATGCTCACACATGTTTATTAAACACATGTTCAAAACTGCCATGGACTTTCCCCGCTTCCTACCCCACATGCATGCATGTCACTACAATGTCACATGTGTGTTACATGTGCAGACTTTGTGTGGTTTACACAATTGTAAACTGCATGTATGAATGCTGCTACAATGCCACATCACCAAAATTATATTTATAAAAGCATGTACTAATTGAGCAAGACAAAACCGTATTACTTCCGTGTTGACTATTGTGGCTTCAACACAGGCAAATTTAATACAACTTCATGTAGTGAGATGTCACTCACAATTATTGTTGTGTAGGCTTTAATTTGAACCACATTCACACCATTTTGTTGGTATGTATAATAGTGGATAGCAAAGTTTGAACGCTTCCTACTACTTAGTCAGAATTCCAGGGTAAAAAGCTGGCTTTTTCTATATGGCCCTACATAAACTACAAGACCCAAAACTCTAGAATGGGATTGTATAAGGTGCTTATATTTAATACTAGAGCCCATCACACCTGACAATGCCTATAGAAAAGATCTTTGTTCTGAAACATTTTAAGTATTTGTGAACAAAATAAAAGGGAATAGAATGACAGGTAGGAGTATAGTTGTGTTTTTTTTTTGCTCTATAGAATTGTAAGCAATTAATATTTGTATCATCCTACAAAAAAAATAACTTGTGGAACTCCAACAGTTCTTGTGATTAAGCGCCTTCAAGGTAGATCTTGAATAAGCTGTAGAATCTTCTATGATTGTTAATACTAGCTCTTTTCACTCTTGGCCTGTCACATATTCCATCATTGTTTGCTTGCATAAAATAAAAATGGCCACACTCTATAAACTGGTATAATTTTACCGTAGCAACCAAAGTGTATGGGCATGTATTGCCACCCTTAACACTTGTAGTTAATCTGGCCTCATTTTTATAAAAAAAAATTCCTTATTGATCAAATATGCTGATCCAATTGAAAATCGGAGATGTTTGTTTGTTATATATGTTTGGACGTACGTATGTCATTTTGTACTTTGACCTTCTCGTATTTTTGTGTTAGCTCGTTGTTCGACCCCGTCCCAAACTTCACTAAACGAAATCCTCCAGTTTAGCGATCATTACCCGTATCACCTTAAAAATTAAATTGTATACTGCTCTAAATTCTTAGTTAAAACTAACAACTTAACGGAGTTTCATTTCTATTCGAGTTAGTGGCGGTGGTAAGTTAATAAGCTATTTGTCACAGTTGTAAGCCCTACTAAACAGTACTTGCTTGAAAATTCTTTGTCCACTAGAGTATCTACGAAGGTAAGCCTTGTGTAGGTATGTTCAGTTGTGTGAAAGTATTGTGCCTTTACTTAGCTAAAGAATATCACAAAGAAAACGTGTAAATAATGCTACCTGTTTTTGTTGCTTTTTTTTTTTTTCAATTCTAACTATTGCAGGGAGTGGTTACTATGGCATTGAGTCCCCTTTATTGTATACATGTAATTTAAGCTTGACTTTTTTTTAGTAGCTTGAGTGTTGAAGTTAAAATTAATCGTTTAACAATAGTGTAGTTTTAGGCTCGCTCGCCATTTGTGCTCAAGCACATCACTAGTGTATCTCACAGAACTCTGTTGCTTCCTTCTTTTAGTGATGCTGTAGTTTTCCTCTTTTAGTTGTTGTTGTGTTGTTACAGAGGTGTCAGTTAGCTGCTGAAGTACACAACAAGCAGACACAGCTATTTAAGGCAACATTTGATTTGCTAGTCTCTGTGGTAAGTTATTGGGTGGGATAAGAATGTTGTGTATGTAGCATTAATCAACACCTTCAATCGTGCTAGGTAGGGAATTCAGTTTAGAGTGGGGATGCGTATTATAATGTTCAGTAATTGACAGGCTATTAGGTTGCCGTTGTTTTTCTGGGAGAATTTAAAACCTTTATAAGTGAGGTGCATTTGTTCAATTATACACCAAACCCACTTAAGAACCTCAGTAATTGAAATTGAACATTCTGATTTACCTAATGAATGAATTGTAATGATAATATAATCAAGAGTTTTGTAAATTAAAATATTAATGAACAAATATTATTGGAGCATTTATATAACTAAAGATGACATTCTGAGCTATTTAAAAATTTTCTACATTAGATGTGTTCGCAATGGCGCAACTTATGCGAGCTGGAATACACGAAGGACCAGAAGATTCATGATGCGCGCAGGAGGTAGTGGTCAAATATACTTTAATGAATCTCGACTTTACATTGAAATACATTACACTTATAAGGAATGAGCTTGAGCAAAGTACCAGTGGTTTTAATGTTACAGGAAATGGGTAAGGAATGGTCATAGGGAAACGATAATGATAAATGGATGATAATGATAAATTCTTCTCTTTGGTCTTCTCCTGTTCAGGATGAACGGGGTGTGGCCATGGGTGTGGTCGGAGGTGGTCGGAGGTGTGGTCCTGAACATACTGGGGGAAACTGGCTGGTCCTCATCGAAGAGGAGGATCAGTTTGTTGGTAGGCCTCCTGTAGACATTGCCTCGACATTTGACATCAACGGCGCGAACTCTTCCATCATCTCCAGGAAATGTCTTGATTATGCGGGCAAGTGGCCAATCTCTGTGCTTCAGAACTTCATCCTTCACATAGACGATGTCATCTTCTTGGAAATCTCGAGTCCTTTTTGTCCACTTTGGTCTAGCTTGCAGTGATTGAAGGTATCGTCCTTGCCAAGCAGTCCATAAGTCTTGCGTCAATCTGTGGACTAGAGCCCATCTTCGGAGATTAGAGATCTTTGACTTTGCAGGTGGTGCCTTCAGAGGTCTTCCAATGAGGAAGTGTCCTGGAGTCAAAACTAAGTCATCATCGACCTCCGTCGAATGTAAAGGAGTCATTGGCCTAGAGTTCATGATTGCTTCTGCTAATATAGTGCTCAGTTCATGGAATCGAAGTGGATGAGGAGTGACTTGCTTACGTAGTAGTGTCTTCATACTCCTTGCACCTGCCTCCCACAGTCCACCAAAGTGAGGAGCACGAGGAGGAATGAAGTGCCATTGAATAGAAGTTTTAGAGCTGAAGTGAGAAATTGCTTGTTGAGTGTCAGTGGAGAGAGATGTAGTCTTTGCAGTTCCTTGATCTCGTTTCTTGCCCCCTGAAAATTAGTTCCATTATCTGTGTAGATATGTGAGGGTGTGCCACGTTGAGCGCAGAAACGTTTCAGTGATGCGAGGAACTCTTCTGTCGATAAGTCTGCACATAATTCTAGATGAATTGCACGAGTGGTGAGACATACGAACAGACAGGCATAAGTCTTGATAAGAACTGGCTTCCGTGTGTGCCCTTGTCGTACATAGAAGGGTCCGGCAAAGTCAATCCCTGTTCTATCAAAGGGCGGAGCTGGTGTCGTCCTTGCTTCTGGAAGAAGACCCATCTGTTGGTTTAGCGGCTTGGCATATGCACGCTGACAGGTGGCACATTGGCAACTGACTCTTTTCAAGAAGTTGCGCAGTCCTGGAATATAGTATGCATTTCCTATAATGGAAAGTAGCGCTGAAATGCCAGCATGTGAATATGTCTTGTGTAGAGTTGTCACAATAAGCCGAGTTATGGTTGATTGTAAGGAGAGTGGAATAAGTGTTCTTGGTTGTCTTGGAGACTGGATATCTCGAACTCGTCCACTGACAAGTAGAAGCTTGTTCGTGTCCATGGAGATATTGAGACGTGCCAGTGCATGTCCTTTTGGCAGATTCTTTCCTCGATGAAGTGCTTCAAAGACATCATCATAGCTTTGTCTCTGGGAAACTCGGAGTAAATGTAGTTTAGCAGCTGCTATCTCTTCGGATGTGAGAACTTGATTTTTGATGTGATCCATCTTG
>WLWD01004820.1_pt1 | contig 12290 bp, 4 predicted proteins | sample 6712731 | NCBI WGS metagenome assembly WLWD01 (sample SAMN12718690, study PRJNA576275) | sponge metagenome | isolation source: marine sponge | host: Mycale hentscheli | place: New Zealand: South Island, Marlborough, Capsize Point | collected 2014-11-01
TGCAGAAGAGGGAAGAAGTGCAGCAGAGGGAAGAAGTGCAGCAGAGGGAAGGAGTGCAGCAGAGGGAAGGAGTGCAGCAGAGGGAAGGAGTGCAGCAGAGGGAAGGAGTGCAGCAGAGGGAAGGAGTGCAGCAGAGGGAAGGAGTGCAGCAGAGGGAAGGAGTGCAGCAGAGGGAAGGAGTGCAGCAGAGGGAAGAAGTGCAGCAGAGGGAAGAAGTGCAGCAGAGGGAAGAAGTGCAGCAGAGGGAAGGAGTGCAGCAGAGGAAAGAAGTACAGCAGAGGGAAGGAGTGCAGCAGAGGGAAGGAGTGCAGCAGAGGGAAGAAGTGCAGCAGAAGGAAGGAGTGCAGCAGAGGGAAGAAGTGTAGTAGAGGGAAGGAGTGCAGCAGAGGGAAGGAGTGCAGCAGAGGGAAGGAGTGCAGTAGAGGGAAGAAGTGCAGCAGAGGGACGTAATATACAGATGAACATTGGCAGAGGCAATCCCAAACTAAGCTCCAACCTAAAGCATTCAAAGGCTAGCCTGAAGAAATTGTACAAATCTAGGCTTACCTACAAGAAAAGTTGGGAGGAAAAGTATTTTTTGTATGTTTTAATAAGTATAGGTGAAAATCATAGGGGGGTGGGGGGGGGAAATCCCAGGGTTCCCCCCCCCTCTGTATCAAACCCTGCAACGTGCTGGCTACTCATAAAAAGCGGGTGCAATTGACGATGGAAGGCGGCGTAGGTTTCAAAAAGTAAGGCGAAAGTACGGAAGAGAAGGTAAATGGCGATGAAAAGTGGATGGAATCAGCGAGGTAAGGCAGTGTAGGTTTAAAATGGAAGGAAAGAGAAGGCAAAAAGGCGAGTGATTAACTATAATTAATAAGCGGGTGGAATTGACAAGTAAAGGGTGGGGGTTAGTTTTCAAAAGAAAGGCTAAAGTACGGAATAAAAGACAAAAGTTTCTCAAAAGGACAGAAATTCAGAAGCAGGAGAGATAGACAAAGAAAAAGGGGGCTCCATGACTCAAGAAGAAGAGCTGAAGTTAGGAGAGGTGGGGTAGAAGAAAAGCTTAGATAGTTCAGATAAAAGAGAGTAGGAGAGGGAAACTTATGTGACCTTAACCTATGGTAATATAATGGTAACTGAGTAAGATAACTTATGCTACTGCATTCTTACTTTGCAATATGTCTAGTGCCACTGTGTGGGCGGGTACTTGCATAGTATATATTCTTTGGGACATCCTCAATAGTCCCAAGTTATTTTGAGGACTGGGAAAGTCTGTGGCAGTCCTGGACATGTATGCAGGATATGTATTATTCATTTGATACAGGAATATATTACAAGTCTGTTGGCTGTGTTGCAGGCACCAGTATAAATACCGCCAACCAGACGAGTGATATTCTGCAGCATCCAATGAATAATACATTTATTATGTACTGCTCATGTGTGAACACTATAGTACTGTAGAGGACAAAATAAAGTTCTGAATTCCGTTCCGTAGAACGACCGTCTCACAGATTAAAAAAAACGGCCGTTCCGTTCAACCATGTTACCGTTTTAATCTTTCTCATTCACCGTATGTCTCATTCAAAGCAATATAAAAAATAGTTTATCCAATAAACGTTCCGATTTTTTGTTTACAGGCTCCTGAGGCCAAGCTTTTCGGGTTAAAAAAATTTGAAGCCGTCCTATTCCACCACACAGTATCGATGTTTTCTCAATGTTAGGGACTTCTTCGTGTTAGATTTTTTACTACTGGAGGTCCATCCTAGAACACAATCCTGTACAACATCTGACACTATCCTAGAACACAATCCTGTATCACATGTGACACTATCTTAGAAAACAATCCTGTACAACACCTGACACTATCCTAGAACACAATCCTGTATCACATCTGACACTATACTAGAACACAATCCTGCATCACATCTTGACACCATCCTAGAACACAATCCTGTACAACATCTGACACTATCCTAGAACACAATCCTGTATCACATCTGACACTATCCTAGAACACAATCCTGTGTCACATCTGACACTATCCTAGAACACAATCCTGTGTCACATCTGACACTATCCTAGAACATATAATCCTGTATCACATCTGACACTATCCTAGAAAACAATCCTGTACAACACCTGACACTATCCTAGAACACAATCCTGTATCACATCTGACACTATCCTAGAACACAATCCTGTATCACATGTGACACTATCTTAGAACACAATCCTGTATCACATCTGACACTATCCTAGAACACAATCCTGTGTCACATCTGACACTATCCTAGAACATAATCCTGTATCACATCTGACACTATCCTAGAAAACAATCCTGTACAACACCTGACACTATCCTAGAACACAATCCTGTATCACATCTGACACTATACTAGAACACAATTCTGCATCACATCTGACACCATCCTAGAACACAATCCTGTACAACATCTGACACTATCCTAGAACACAATCCTGTATCACATCTGACACTATACTAGAACACAATCCTGCATCACATCTGAAACCATCCTAGAACACAATCCTGTACAACTTCTGACACTATCCTAGAACACAATCCTGTATCACATCTGACACTATCCTAGAACACAATCCTGTGTCACATCTGACACTATCCTAGAACATAATCCTGTATCACATCTGACACTATCCTAGAAAACAATCCTGTACAACACCTGACACTATTCTAGAACACAATCCTGTATCACATCTGACACTATACTAGAACACAATCCTGTATCACATGTGACACTATCCTAGAACACAATCCTGTACAACACCTGACACAATCCTGTATCACATCTGACACAATCCTAGAACACAATCCTGTATCACATCTGACACAATCCTAGAACACAATCCTGTATCACATGTGACACTATCCTAGAACACAATCCGTACAAAACCTGACACAATCCTGTATCACATCACATCTGACACAATCCTAGAACAACCCTGTATCACATCTGACACTATCCTAGAACACAATCCTGTACAACACCTGACACAATCCTGTATCACATCTGACACAATCCTAGAACACAATCCTGTATCACATCTGACACAATCCTAGAACACAATCCTGTATCACATGTGACACTATCCTAGAACACAATCCTGTATCAACACCTGAACACAATCCTGTATCACATCTGACCACTATCCTAGAGCACAACCTGTATCACATGTATCACATCTGACACAATCCTATCCTAGAGCACACAATCCTGTACAACACCTGACACAATCCTGTATCACATCTGACACTAGAACACAATCCTGTATCACATGTGACACTATCCTAGAACACAATCCTGTACAACACCTGACACAATCCTGTATCACATCTGACACTATCCTAGAGCCAACCCTGTATCACATCTGACACTATCCTAGAACACAATCCTGTACAACACCTGACACAATCCTGTATCACATCTGACACCCTAGAGCAGACCTCTGACACTATCCTAGTAACACAATCCATGTACACTACACCTGATCCTGTATCAATCCTGTACAACATCCTGTATCACAATCCTGACACTATCACATCTGAGAGCATCACATCCTGTATCACATCTGACACTCCTAGAATAGTATCACATGTCCTAGAACACAATCCTGTATCACATGTGACACAATCCTAGAACACAATCCTGTACAACACCTGACACAATCCTGTATCACATCTGACACTATCCTAGAGCACAACCCTGTATCACATCTGACACTATCCTAGAACACAATCCTGTACAACACCTGACACAATCCTGTATCACATCTGACACTATCCTAGAGCACAACCCTGTATTACATCTGACACTATCCTAGAACACAATCCTGTACAACACCTGACACAATCCTGTATCACATCTGACACTATCCTAGAGCACAACCCTGTATCACATCTGACACTATCCTAGAACACAATCCTGCATCATATTTGACACTATCCTAGAACACAATCCTATCACATCTGACACTATCCTAGAAAACAATCCTGTACAACACCTGACACTATTCTAGAACACAATCCTGTATTACATGTGACACTATCCTAGAACACAATCCTGTATCACATCTGACATTATCCTAGAACACAATCCCGTAACACATCTGACACTATCCTAGAACACAATCCTGTATCACATCTGACATTATCCTAGAACACAATCCTGTAACACATCTGACACTATCCTAGAACACAATCCTGTATCACATCTGACATTATCCTAGAACACAATCCTGTATCACATCTGACACTATCCTAGAACACAATCCTGTACAACATCTGACACTATCCTAGAACACAATCCTGTATCACATCTGACACTATCCTAGAACACAATCTCTAACATCTGACACTATCCTAGAACATAATCCTATATCACATCTGACACTATCCTAGAACACAATCCTGTATCACATCTGACACTATCCTAGAACACAATCCTGTATCACATCTGACACTATCCTAGAACATAATCCTGTATCACATCTGACACTATCCTAGAACACAATCCTAACATCTGACACTATCCTAGAACATAATCCTATATCACATCTGACACTATCCTAGAACACAATCCTGTATCACATCTGACACTATCCTAGAACACATTCCTGTATCACATCTGACACTATCCTAGAACACAATCCTGTATCACATCTGACACCATCCTAGAACACAATCCTGTATCACATCTGACACTATCCTAGAACACAATCCTAACATCTGACACTATCCTAGAACATAATCCTATATCACATCTGACACTATTCTAGAACACAATCCTGTATCACATCTGACACTATCCTAGAACACAATCCTGTATCACATCTGACACTATCCTAGAACACAATCCTGTATCACATCTGACACTATCCTAGAACACAATCATGTAACATATCTGACACTATCCTAGAACACAATCCTGTATCACATCTGACACTATCCTAGAACACAATCCTGTATCACATCTGACACTATCCTAGAACATAATCCTGTATCACATCTGACACTGTCCTATAACACAGTCCTGTATCACATGTGACACTATCCTAGAACACAATCCTGTATCACATCTGACACTATCCTAGAACACAATCCTGTATCACATCTGACACTATCCTAGAACATAATCCTGTATCACATCTGACACTATCCTAGAACACAATCCTGTACCACATCTGACACTATCCTAGAACACAATCCTATATCACATCTGACACTATCCTAGAACACAACCCTATATCACATGTGACACTATCCTAGAACATAATCCCTTATCACATGTGACACTATCCTAGAACATAATCCTGTATCACATCTGACACTATCCTAGAACACAATCCTGTATCACATCTGACACTATCCTAGAACACAATCCTGTATCACATTTGACACTATCCTAGAACACAATCCTGTATCACATTTGACACTATCCTAGAACACAATCCTGTATCACATCTGACACTATCCTAGAACACAATCCTGTATCACATCTGACACTATCCTAGAACACAATCCTGTATCACATCTGACACTATCCTAGAACACAATCCTGTATCACATCTGACACTATCCTAGAACACAATCCTGTATCACATCTGACACTATCCTAGAACACAATCCTGTATCACATCTGACACTATCCTAGAACACAATCCTGTATCACATCTGACACTATCCTAGAACACAATCCTGTATCACATCTGACACTATCCTAGAACACAATCCTGTATCACATCTGACACTATCCTAGAACACAATCCTGTATCACATCTGACACTATCCTAGAACATAATCCTGTATCACATCTGACACTATCCTAGAATACAATCCTGTATCACATCTGACACTATCCTAGAACACAATTCGTTCTGAAGTACAGTAGAACCTCAGAGATCCGAAAATCAGAATATTGAATAAATCGGTTAACCGAACTGCGAATGAACATCACAATGGGTACGGGGTCATCAGCACAATTTTTTTGGTGGAATTTGCAGTAAAATAGCAAAAGAGTTACTATCAGAAAGCTTAATACTTAATATTAGGAAGAATAATAGACCAAGGAATATTTTAGCAGGAGGTGCTCAGGAGTTTGGCTTAGGGAAGTCCATAATTTCAGAGTTACAGAGAGACAGGAAGAATATAGAAAGGTTTTCAGCAGAATCAGGTGATACTAGTGGCTTGAAGAAGAGGTGCATTGTCAGGAGAGGTGACGATATGTGGTAAAGGGTGGTAAAGTACTCAACAACATTCAATACAATGGAGTATGTGGTACAATAATACAAACAGCCACACCCTCTGCTCCCTAGATCACTGACACAATAGTACTAACAGACACGCCCTCTGCTCCCTAGATCACTGACACAATAGTACTAACAGCCACGCCCTCTGCTCCCTAGATCACTGACACAATAGTACTAACAGTCACGCCCTCTGCTCCCTAGATCACTGACACAATAGTACTAACAGCCACGTCCTCTGCTCCCTAGATCACTGACACAATAGTACTAACAGCCACACCCTCTGCTCCCTAGATCACTGGCACAATAGTACTACCAGCCACGCCCTCTGCTCCCTAGATCACTGACACAATAGTACTAACAGCCACACCCTCTGTTCCCTAGATCACTGACACAATAGTACTAACAGCCACGCCCTCTGCTCCCTAGATCACTGACACAATAGTACTAACAGTCACGCCCTCTGCTCCCTAGATCACTGACACAATAGTACTAACAGCCACGCCCTCTGATCCCTAGATCACTGACACAATAGTACTACTAGCCACACCCTCTGCTCCCTAGATCGCTGACACAATAGTACTAACAGCCACGCCCTCTGATCCCTAGATCACTGACACAATAGTACTAACAGTCACGCCCTCTGCTCCCTAGATCACTGACACAATAGTACTAACAGCCACGCCCTCTGATCCCTAGATCACTGACACAATAGTACTAACAGAGCCACACCCTCTGCTCCCTAGATCGCTGACACAATAGTACTAACAGCCACCTCGATCCCTAGATCACTGACACAATAGTACTAACAGCCACGCCCTCTGCTCCCTAGATCACTGACACAATAGTACTAACAGCCACGCCCTCTGCTCCCTAGATCACTGACACAATAGCAGTGCTCAAAATAGCTGCCGGAATCGGACTGGCCAAAAATAGCACTTGTCCGGCCACCCTGTATTCCACCCTGTATTCAGTCTTACATAAGGTCCTAATAATAACCATTACCAGCTGCATTTTAGCACTACCCCAAGTGGCTGGCTGGTGGGTGAATGAGGTCAAGTAGCAGCTGACTTCAGTACCGCTTGGCTTGTAAAGAGTTTGGCTTGTAAAGGGTTTGGCTTGTAAAGAGTTTGGCTTGTAAATAGTTTGGCTTGTAAAGAGTTTGGCTTGTAAAGAGTATGAAAAGAAGCTCCAGTAGCAGCACCAGTTCCTGCCCTCCCTCTAAGAAAAGAGGAGTAACGGTAGCCACCTTGGAAAAATGGAAGCTGGAAAATGACAAAGCTGTCAATACCAAGACTTGTTTGGAGTATGAAGCAGCTGATAGGTTCAACGTAGCTAAAATGAAATGTGGTGTATGCTGAAGGTTTGAGGACAAGGTCAGGGGGTGTAGGAACTTTAGTCCTCACATTCAGACACTGACTAAATATTGTATTTCTTTGCATTGCTTTATTAAACAATTTGGAATGAAATTTTTTCTGATAACTTTGTCTGGTCAAATTTCTAGTTTGTCAGGTCAAAATACATTTGAAAGGACATGTTGTCCTTGCACTTAAAATATTTAGTTGGAACCCTACAATAGTACTAACAGCCACGCCCTCTGCTCCCTAGATCACTGACACAATAGTACTAACAGCCATGCCCTCTGCTCCCTAGATCACTGACACAATAGTAGTAACAGCCACGCCCTCTGCTCCCTAGAACACTGACACAATAGTACTAACAGCCACGCCCTCTGCTCCCTAGATCACTGACACAATAGTACTAACAGCCACGCCCTCTGCTCCCTAGATCACTGACACAATAGTACTAACAGCCACGCCCTCTGCTCCCTAGATCACTGACACAATAGTACTAACAGCCACGCCCTCTGCTCCCTAGATCACTGACACAATAGTACTAACAGCCACCCCCTCTGCTCCCTAGATCACTGACACAATAGTACTAACAGCCACGCCCTCTGCTCCCTAGATCACTGACACAATAGTACTAACAGCCACACCCTCTGCTCCCTAGATCACTGACACAATAGTACTAACAGCCACGCCCTCTGCTCCCTAGATCACTGACACAATAGTACTAACAGCCACGCCCTCTGCTCCCTAGATCACTCACACTATAGTACTAATAGCCACGCCCTCTGCTCCTAGATCACTGACACAATAGTTCTACAAGCCACACCCTCTGCTTTCTAGATTAATGATGCAATAGTACTAATAGCCACACCCTCTAGATCACTGATTGCAATGTACAGGCCATACCTACTGATCATAGAACAATAGTACTACCAGCCACACCCTCTGCTCCCTAGGTAAAGGACAAGCTATGCCAGACTACTCCGCTCCCTCATCACTGACACAATCACTTACTGTTATAGAACACAGCTAGTCTCGTGTAGCCAGATCCTTTACCACCCTTTACCCGCTACACGGGGGAGGAAAGGGTCTGGAACACTGCCATTGACTCAGCGGTTCTAGCTCCACCCGGAAGTTGGAGGTAATTAGGCTTTAACACTATGAATAACATTAGCAGTATCACAACTGTAACCACTCTTCCTGCGAGCTGCAATTTCGCGCATGGACAGTAATGAGTATCTCTGACGAGACTGCATTAGATGCTGTGCACAAATCTTAGGCCGTCTGGGTTACTCGTGTCTAATGAAAGTATTCATTCTGACTGCAAACACAGCATTGATCCATTTTGCTGAGTAAAAGTTTTCGCTCGCAAGTGACCGCACACACACGGTTACTTAATATTATTCATAGTGCTAGAGCCTAATTACCTCCACCAAATTTCGGGTGGAACTAGAACCGCTGAGTCAATGGCAGTGTTCCAGACCCTTTCCTCCACCCACGCAGCAGCGGGTAAAGGATGGTAAAGGGTCTGGCTATGTGAGACTAGAACACAGCCACTTTTCTAATCTCTAACCTCCCCAGTCCTTATTTACTACACAAAAACCCTCTTATACCAGAGATCCCCCAACTTTAGTCTGATTTGCTGTGGACTGTATTTCAGCACCTTTTCCACAAATCGTTTCTGCCCCGCGGGAAGGCGTTTTCTGATTCTAATAATAGAAAATTTCCATTTCGCTAAAACAATAGACTGATATTACCTATTAACTCACAGTCACTTGCTCCCACTCCTAAATCCGTCACTATTCCTCTCCTTCATATTATCAAGAAACTCAACGTCCCGCCAAAAGCAGCCATTACGCCTAGGGGGGGAGGGGGGCGCGGATGAGTCAGTACTGCGCATGTGCATATGTGCCAGTTTAATTTCGCAAAAGAGAGGGCGGGCGGTTTTAGACTGCATGCGGGCATGTCACAGGATAATTGGTCCCCCCTCCGCGCGGACCAAATGTGGCAGAATTATTTGTCACGGAAGGTCGTCCCCCCCCCCCACAGCTAACTGAGCTTTATTTGTTGCAGTAGTCCGTTGTCTTTGCTGTAAGTGTGAGTAATTGGTTTGGAAGAGTTAGCTTACATGGTAAAAGAACCTAGCTAGAATACCTGAAAAAAATAATAATAATTGTTGGCTAAATTTATAGATAAATCCTCCTAGTGTTTTAACTAGCAAGTTGCAGCTGACCTAAGCCACTAGTAAAGACCTTTCAGTTTTATTTGATCTAGCTATAACTAATGCTATTAAAATAAAACTAAAAAATGAACATAACACTGCCCAATCAGTATAACTATTTTGAACTGTTTAACAATTGAATCAAAAGCAGATTCTTGAAGCATAGCTTCTCAAATTGCTTTTTTTTTTGGCTAAAAATAAGCCATGTGACACCTCGCATTAGCTGCATGCAAGTTTAAACTCTTGCCAAATGCCATTCCGTTTCCCAGATGAGCATTATTTCTTTTATCATGTATTATGAATTGCTTCTTTTAAACACCAGCTACGTTGGATGTTTGTATATAATGGTTGGAACTCTTCTGCTTTTTTTGCTGAATTGTCATTTGAGTTTGTTTCTATTAATAAATTGCTTTCTGTATAAATAGGTATGGAAGTATTCATTGACACGTGTGATGGACAAGAGAATACATGGGATATTAACTGTTTCCACTTCAACAGAGACCATCTTTATTACTTGCTCATGATATCCTAAGAAGTGTATAGTTTTCTTCAAGCTATTTCAAGTAGCTACCTCAGTCAATCAATTCATTAATTTTATGTCACTAGCACCTCAGGCAAGAAGCAAAATTATGCAAGTCAAGGAGCAATACTATGCAAGCATATACCCAATGAAAAAATTTTTAAGACATTTACTCAGCAACAAAATATCAGTTTTCTGGATTATGAAGTTGTATTGTTTAAATATTAGTTATTTCATACTTTAGATACATCAAATTTGTTATTAGCTACCACAAATATTGAACTTTAATTTAAAATTCAATTTGCAAAAGCAACTGCAGGCAAGCCTTTGAAACTACTTTCAGGCATGAATTAATGTGGTATCAATTATTGAGGTATGGTCTCCCCATTCTTCATGTAGTAGTGTCTCTTCTGGTAGTCTACAAATCCTCTGAACACCAAAATTTATGTTTCTGATTTTTTTCTTTAGAGCTATCCTCTTTCTCTTCTTAGGGAAAGGTGCAATGTATCCTTTCTAGACATTGAAATAGGTGCAATCTCATCTTCTTTATCATAAAATGTCTTTCAAGGATCTTCAATATGCACAAGCGCAGTCACATTAACTATGGCATAGAACCCACAACCATATTCACCAGCCTGAATTTGTGTTTCCATAAAGTTTAAATAAATTTTAAGAAATTTGCTGTGTAGCAAGGAAGCTACTTTGACTTTTTACATGCTCTCCTACATAATGATACATGCTATTGTATGTAGCACTAGCTGTTGAAGGCGGACATTCAATAGTGGATACAGTTAGCCAGTGTCCATTCCGATTATTTATAATTTAAACAAATTCAACTGACTCCACATAAAACCACTCCACAAATTACATCTGAAATACTGTAATTTCTAAGCACTGATTCTTACGGAGCTGCTGATGAGATCATCATTTAGCCAACCAAAGAGTAGACTTACATTGGCTGTGTTTTTTCATGTTATTTGTACTCTCCTATATGCATAGTACCCAAAGTGAGAAGCTTGTATCAGAGAGCTAAGAGGGTAACTAAAGTGAGTGAAAATTGAAGGAAGAAGAATGTAACCATTAGGGCAGGCTCTAAAGAGTTACCTTCTAGAGATCACACAGATACTGAGCAAGAGAAAGGTTTGATTCGTTCTATTCCATATATAGCAGGATTGAGTGAGAGTATTCAGAGAGTGTGTAAAGACATATTTAAGTCAGGTAAAACACTAAGATCACATCTCGCTATAGTCAAAAATACTATACTACCACTGAGTCATCCATTGTGTAGTACACCTTGCAGTTGTGGTAAAGTATATATGACTTGAGCAGAGAGTGAAAGAATATCAGGATGCTTGTAAGAGAGGTGATGAGAAGGTTTCAGTCATTGCTGAACATGCTTGGCAGCAACATCACCCCATTGAATGGGAAGATGCAACAGATGTAGACAGAGCCAGTAAGAATCGTGAGTTATATGTCAAGGAGCTCTACATATATAGATGACACCTGACAACAAGTTTAACAGAGATATAGGTTTAGAGCTTCCAGGATGCTAGCTGTCCATGCTGTGTGCAAATCACCCTCTAGGATAATTAAAATAAACAGTAAGCGTACCCTCCAGGAATCTTGCTGCTCACATTGTGTTAGAGTTCGACCTCAGTTGACCCCTGAAGAGGACTTTGGCAAGGAGTTGAATGTTGGGTTAAGTTTTATTGGCTGTTAGAACGAGAAAATTTGCTATTAGCTAACAGATTGTTCGTTCTTTTGGTTTGAGATTATATTGTAATAGGTAGGTAATTGTGGGGATACACCCACATGTAGAAGAGAGAAGTCAAGAGAATGAGAAGTAGATAAAGATAAAGACAGAATAGAAGATAGAACAGAACATTATGCAAGAACAGTTAATAGTATTCATAGTCATTTAGTTATTCTCCAC
>WLWD01005277.1_pt1 | contig 12283 bp, 10 predicted proteins | sample 6712731 | NCBI WGS metagenome assembly WLWD01 (sample SAMN12718690, study PRJNA576275) | sponge metagenome | isolation source: marine sponge | host: Mycale hentscheli | place: New Zealand: South Island, Marlborough, Capsize Point | collected 2014-11-01
AGCCTATGCAAATAATAGGATAATAGCATAGATTGTGCACCCATACAATTTCCTTATGCTGGCTGCTATTTCAGCACAACTTAGTTATAACATACCGAGGGGGTTAAACCTAGGATCCCCAATCCCCCTTCGAACTTTGGGGAAAATATAGCACAGCTAATGTTTAATTGTATGAATATTACGATTATAAAATCATGCATGAAACATTGATCAATGCGTATATACATTCTCATACAAGCATGTGCATCACAGTAGAATGTTTAGAAAAAGGGTGTGTCTAAGTAAACACACACAGCACGTGTCTGTTACTCCAAGCAAAACAATTCTCACATGAATGATACGATCAACTTCAAATGTCAGCTCAAAGTTACAATCAACTATTCGTCACAGTTTTTCAGTCTATTACAAGATTTTATATGTAACAACAGACACCCTCAGCCATGTGGGTTAAAATAGTATAATACTTCACAATAGTATAATACTTCACAATTTTAAATACTGCAACAAGAGAACTTCCCCCCCCCCAAAAAAACAAAACAAAAAAAAAACTCGGATTGGACTTGTTCATTAAAATTTTGAAAAATTTACTAATATTATAGTAACAGGGGTTCATTTAGGGTGGGGGGGCAGGGGAGACACTCGCCCCCTTGAAATATTCTTAAAATATCGTAAGCAAAATGTGTAGTTAAAAAGTGAATATTTAAGGTGAAGGGAAATGCTTAAATCATGCCCATCTCCTTTCTCATCATAGTTCTGCACGAAAGTTGTGTCACCCTTTAGATAGCACAAACTCAACCTCGCCCAATCTTAAAGTGATTTCTAAATGAATCCCTGAATATTACGCTTGTGTGTCAAATAACGACAATGACCATGTGTGTATTCATGAATAATCCATCAGCTTAAACAGTCTGGCCAAGCATCATCCTTACTTCAATGGGTAAAGAGTCATCACATTCAGTAAAGAGTGATTAATTGTTACTAAAAAGTGGGTGGAATAGATGAGGGAAGGCAGTGTAGGTTTCAAAAGTTTCGTGGAGCATAAGTCCACAATCATGATGGTAGGACAGAGATTCAGAAGCAGGATAATTAGACAAAGGACTCTATGACTCAAGAAGACAGAACTAAAGAAAGGAAATATGGGGGATAAGAAAAGCTGAGATAGTTAAAATGAAGAGAGTAGGAGAGGAAATTAATTAACCATACTTAATAGTAGAGAATGATAACTGAGCAAAATAACTTCAATACGTCAAGCGCCACTGTGTGGTGGGGTACTTGATGCTAGTATATTATAATATACATTCCCCTTCAAAAATATTTCCTAATTTAGAATCCACCTAACCTTGCAAGCCACTTTTACTCGACTGCATAGTCTACCACACATGTGATCTTCTTATCTTGTTGTATAAAGTCCTGAACACTCAATAAATTAAAAATTTCTCAAGAATTTCTTAAAAATCAATGTGTACTAAATAATCATACCAACATTGTAATTAAGGCCAAGCGCCTCCTCATAGTGAAGAAACTATCTAAATATGATACTCTAGTAAAGTTGCACAACATTCGAATCCAGCACCTATCACAGTTCAATAGTATCTGAGTGCAGTATGCAGTTAGGCAGTACTCAAAATTACAGCACTCAAACTCATAATAATGCCATGCTAATTACTCAAAGAATCTATATAATAATATGCTCTTGTGTCAGCAACAACGATCAATAGTGTGTATTCATGAATAATTCACGAACTTAAAAAGTATGGTGGTAAAGCATCGTGATACCTTGAATAGGTTGTCCCATTCAGTTGAAAGTGATTAATAGTACACTAAAAAGAGGGTTGAATGGACAAGGAGAAGGCGGCGTAATGAAATCACTGAGTAAAGGCGGCATAAGTTTCAAGAAGGAAGGGGAAAGTGCGAAAAAGAAGGCAACATTTCAACAAAGCCCAAGTCCACAATCATGATAGAAGGACAGAAATATTCAGAAGCAGGAGAGACAAAGAAATAGAAGGGACTCCATGACTCGAGAAGAAAGGTGAAAGAAAGGAAAGGTTGGGGATAAGAAAAGCTGGATAGTTCAGGAAAAAGAGAGCAGAAGAGGGAAACTGATGTAGAGAATGATAACAATGAATAAAAATAACTTATGCTACTGCATTCTTACTGTGCAATACATCAAGCGCCACAATGAGATGGGGTACTTGCTAGTTGTAAATATTTTTTGTCTTGCAGCCTAAGGGTGGCGGATATGCCCTAACTCCTCCCACCCCTTTCCAAACAAAATTTCTAGATAAAACCCTGACTATAATAAATTTCTGTTATAACAGTAATATTATTATTATTTATTATTAATAATAAAACTGTTGCTCTTCTTGATAAGAAGCTGCTCAACTTGATTGTAAATGTTGCAGAACTAGAGTGCTCCTAATGTCTATCATCAAATATCTTGTGGCTACATGAGAACTAATCATGAAAGAAATTAGTAATACAACTGGTGGACATCACTCAAGTGATAAAAGCATAAACCACAGCCTACAATTTCTCTGTCCTAAGACTTAGAAAGTCCAAGAACTACAGTTCCAATAGAACACACAAACATCACCAGCTCATACATGTGTCTATTACCATGTGACAGGAGTCCACATCCTTAATAAAAACTGATGCATATCACTCATACCCCATCTCCTCCACCTGGACTTTTAATGAAACTAACCCCCTATCACGTCCCATTCAAAGGTCATATCCTGTCCATTCTCTCCCCTCCCCCACCCTGCAAGCCACACAGCAACAACAGGAAGGTCACAAACATCACCTATATCAGGTATGCCCTGGGCATCATCATAAAATAGTTTGAACAATCACCTCAACCAAAATGATGAACACTCAACTCAAATGAGACATGTACACCACAACTTGAGACTTGCTTGATTCCATCTATATTGAGGACTTCGTCAAGAACAAACACTTGCCAGTAAGTCTTGCCTCGCAGGTTGGTTATGAGCCAGCTTGTCTGAAGTCAACTAGGGCAAGACCTTCAACTTGCCAGTCAGTCCAGTAAACCTGAGTGTTTTATTCACATGGTCATAATAACCCGTAGTAGCTAAAAATATTATGTGACACAATCTGGGCAGTGTGTAGAGGAGGCTATAGGGGCAAAGCCACTGTGATTGATATCAGCAGTGGCGTAGGAAGAGGGTGGGGAGTGGGGCTTCAGGCCACTAAAATTGTGGGGCATAATCTAACAAGGCAACTTCTCACATGAACACTTTTTAACCCCCGACCCCAAGAAAACGTGCCCTTTTACTAAACATCTTCCAACACCGCTGATCAGTCGTGTGACTACTACAAAAACTAATGGCTAGCACAAGTATTCGACAATAGGCTTCAATTGTCGAATTGTATATTCCACAGATTATTTGTAAGGTTACTCTGGAGTATTGACTGCCTTAATGTACAACAACTTAAACTAAAATAGTTTAAACCTACACGACTAACACTTGCACAACTCATTCAAAGTAGAGTATATTATAGTTATTTCACATTAATCCCACCCCTACACCACCGCCGCATTAATTCACGCAGTATCTAACGCCTGAGCCTACCTAATCAATATGACAGACCACTGTAGCAGCTCGTCAAGCCTCTTCTCCCACCACATTTCTTTCCACACGCGCTGCGTGTGCAATTAATGTACTGTATCTGAACAAATGACGACCGTTGTTTTGCCTAATGCTGGGCGGTACCTTTCCGTTGCTATAGTTACAAGGGAAGTAAAAACGATAACAAATCCATCACCGTGCGAATGGACAGGTTTTTAAGCGTATAAGGACAGCTAAGACGGTTTTTGCGATAAAAAAGGATTGATCCATCACTAAATTGAGGGGTGTCGGGCCTGCAGGTATCTTCTGACGAGTAAAGCGGCATACATCACCCCCAAATAGCTATCTGACCTCCAGTAGGAATAGCTACTTCATTATTTTGCAAAATGAATTGCTTCTATTAAACTATAATATGCAATAAAATATATTGCTGTTATACTGCTGATAATAATATACACAATCTGTATACTTCAATGGCATGATGAACAAAACTATTTTCATCAGAATGGTTTAGCTATACCAGTGGATCTAGAACCATTATTATAGCTACATAGCTACTCTGAGACTTGACAAATTCATAATCTTGTAACTGGACTAGATAGTAGATAATACAAACAACGCAGTGATTTATAATAATGGTATGTATAAGTTACTGATACGACATCCAGACTTTATCCCTACCATGGTAACATTGTATGTGAAAACTGTATAACAGACACTAAACGTAGCACTAAAGTGAACTAAGTTTTCCAGCCAGTTTTCCGTCAGAATGGTTTAGCTTATAAGTGAAATCTAGAACTTTACAGCTACATAGATATTCTGAGACGTGTAACTAGACTAGATAATACAAACAATGCAGTGATTTAATAATGGTATCTATAAGTTACTGATACGACATCCAGACTTTTATTCCTACCATTGTAACATTGTATGTGAAAACTGTATAACAGCTCTAACGTTGCACTAAGGTCAATTGATAGTTTTCCAGTTACTCAACAGAGAATATATTTTTTGGGTTATTATTCAATTGTAGGCTTTATTTGATGTGGCTATAGCTATAGATAGTGTCTTTGAAGTATGACACATGTGTACGTGATCGCTACTTGGATTTATCATAAGTCTTAAGTGTACAATTAGATATATGTATTAGTAGTACAAATAACGACAGCCTGAGCTTCCCAAGTCAGGCAAATTAAAAAAAAAATCCCACTCTATGACTGCTTCTACATTATTCCTTGCTGTAACTGTAACAGCAACACAACAATTTAAGTTGCTTTTCTCTTGTGGATAAAAGTATTTTCCTTTCAAATTCTGTAATGAATATTTCAGGGTAGAGGGACTAACTGTGCCCAACATTTCTATAACTAGTTATAGTTTAGATCTATACTCTGCACACTTCTTCACTTGACTGGCTTTCTTAGCATGTTTTTTTATTTGAAGATATCAGGGGAAATTTTATCCTATTCTGAAGTCTACCACTGTTCCATGAAACAAAGGTCATTACTTTTGGCTTTTGGCACCAGACCTCGACACACCATAAGGATACTGTACATAAAGCTTATGACAAAAGTACAATACTTTTGATGCTGCTTTCTTATTGACCTTTAGCAGAAATTCTCATTTCAATATCTAGCATTTAACAATGTCTCAAATTTTAAGAAAGATGAATACATAAACTATAATATATGGAATGATGAATACGCCATGAAATAATTCAGGAGTAGGTGAGTGTACAATGTAACGAAGGTGCAATATTCTTTTTTCAGGATACAAAATAATAAAAAACATGATGAATGTGTAAATTAATAATTCACACAAAACAACAAATATTTTTCTCCAGCATTATGATCAGACATTCTGCTATCCGTCATCAAAGTTAGAAGTGCAGTGTCTAGGAATTTTCCGTAGACTTCATAATGAACAACCTTATCATGCCATCTTCTCCTAGAAACTTCACTTGACCTCCTCTAAATCTAAAATAACAAAATAAAAACAACAAACAAACAAACACATAAACAAAAAGACTGATAATCATGTGTTTGTTGTCTGGGTTTCATACACACTGTAGAGTAGATAGAAACCTAACCTCCGCCTCCCCAAGATGGAACCTCCCTTCCTCAGAATTTTTGAAAGTTAATAATTATAGTAATTAGATTACAGTGAGTTGTAACATCATGCTGTGATTGATTAAATGTTGATCAGTATGAATACTCTCATGTAGCAGAGTTTGATACAGAAAAATGGAGGGGGAAACTGAAAAATTTCCCTCTCAAACAGAGTTCTTCCCCCCCTTCCCTCCCCAACTATAGCCGTTCTTCTCCATGTATTCAGTGTTGGACGTAGGAACAGGAATTGGGCAAGGGGAAGGAGGGGTGTCGGTGTTTGAGGGTGGGGCTACACAGATTTAGATGTGTACACATGCTGTAAATTACAAACGGATAAACAAAAAAAAAATCATATCAAATCGACTCATAAATCATATATCTTATTTTCTCTTTCTGGAGTGGGGGGGAGTGGGGAGGAGGGGGGATGGGGAGTTGAGGGAAAAGTGGGGGGAAGACATGTGCATCAAAGTAAAAATGGTTTAAATTGGTTGTGCTTCAAGAACTACACGTGGGCACATTGGAGCATTCATCATGCAGCGTTCAGTATGGGAGAATATTGAATGCTCGTGTGATTCAGAAATTCTTATACTCAGTAATTACTATACCCACTTTCAGAACAAAATGTGGACATATATTTAGCATGTGGGTATTCAGGGGTTCATTTAGGGGGGCCAGGGTGGTGCTCGCCCTCTCCCCTCCCTTGAAGGCGTTTCGTCCCCCCTTGAAATATTTTAAACTTTCGTAAGCAAAAAAGCAAAGTTAAAATGTGAATGATGAAGATTGTAAATGATTAAATCACAAGTCCTCTACTATCTTAATTATGTACAAAAGTTATGACCCCTAAGATAGTGAAAGCTCAGTCTTGCCCCCCCCCCCCCTCCCTAGATTAATTCCAAAATGAACCCCTGAGTATTGGGGATTGGAGGGGGAAGTTAAACCAACAAACACATCCATCTCTTTATGGTCATGGTAACCAGTAGAACCATCATGAACAGCAAAAGTCATCTACTAGGCAGCTATAAGGATACTCAGCCCACTATGGTTGGAAACAACCAACCTCTCTGTATTCTAATGTGTTTATATATGAGATTAAACAATTACAATATATATGAGTTCACTCAATTATGGTGTAGATTGTGTAATAAAGTGCTTTAATTAGAGAAAACACCTATCACATAATTGTTATAGTTCACAGTCACACATATCTTAATGATATTCTGTGAGATATCTACTCCATACTGAACTCCATTAGAGTTAGCTTAGTACGGTAGCTTAGGGATTTTATGGTTACAAAATTGACAAAAGCACCAAATTTTGTCAGTAGATAGGAGACTATATGGACTATCAGAAATGGTATGGCTGCAATCACAAATAACAACTGGAGTAGACTTATGGACATTAACAATAAAAAACCCGCGAAATTTAGCGTGAAAATAGGAAGATGCGTAAAGCTGGACTGTATGCATGTGTTAATAAGTCTAGTTATAGCTGCTACATGAATGCTGATTAGGCTACATGACAGGGCATCATCTGGAGTACGGTTCAGCTGGAAAGCATGGCCCACAAGATTGACTGGACACTGTGCATAGTCTGTCAGGCTAAGTCAACAAGATTTGAGCTGTCCTTCTAGAAATGCTTTGGATGTGTACAAGAACTTCTTGAAGAATGTTGAAGAACTCCAGAAAATCTATTCTTTGCCAGTCAAAATTGACTTTGGAGATGAAGGAACAGCTACCAATTTCTTGAGCAACAAAGCCTCATGGCACAAGCAGTGCCATCAAAAATTCAATAATTCAATGTTATAACGCGCTAGATTGAAGAGGAAGAGGGAATCAACTGAAATTGAAAATGAACATCATCGTCCGAAACGTCAGAGTAGCATGCTAAGGGACCTTTGCATATTTCGTGATAAAATCACAACAGAACAGCTACATGAAGTCACGATTTTGAACGTTGATAAATCCATTAAGGGTATGGCTACCGAGATAGTGATCGTGAGTTACTTGCAAAAGTTAGTAGTGGATATTTAATTGCTTTAGAAGCAAAATATCACCTTAACTGCTTGACAATTTATTGAAATCGTTATCGTACCTTTTCAACACAAAACTCCTCTAGGCAAGCCTCAAAGCAAGCTAGAGGACGTGCATTTTCTGAGGTTGTTGTGCAGATAGATGATGCCTTAAGTCAGGGTATTTACTCCTTTAAGTTGGGTGAACTATGCAGAGTTTATGAACAACGGATAAAGTACTTCATCCCTGATGCAACAGTAAACAAAACCCGGTTTAAAGGTGAGCTTCTCGATCACTATAAGCAGCATGGAATGCAAGAACATTCTGATGGAAGACATGCTGTCCTGATTTTTCCTGATGGGATGAAAACAATAATGCAAAATGCTTGTTTTCCATCTCACTCTAAATCAGAAACCACACAATTGGCTAGTGTTGCAAAGCTGGTTCGTAGTGAAATATCTGATATAAATAATTTCAGGTTTGACGACAATTTTGCCAATGACTGTCAAAAGGATTCGGTACCATATAACTTGAAACTCTTAATTTCAATGATCTTGTATGGTCCTTGTGTTGATTGCGTTGATACCCAAACTTGCCTTACTATATCTCAGTTGATTTTGTTTAACTACAAGAAAAAACAACAAATGGCAGAATCTGTGACTAGTACCCATCGTCACACACTTGATCGAGAGCCCCCCCTCCCTATATATAGGCCTGAACATTCATTCTCATTTGCGCAGCAAAAAACTTATTGAACAGTTTAGTAGTCTGGGTATCAGTATCACTTATGTCCGGGTTCTCCAACTAGAAGAGAACATGGCTCTTTCAATGTGCATACTGATACTATTGTTGAAGAGGGTATCATACCTGCTGCAGACGCTACTGATGAGCTTTCTCTTCCAGCTTCCTATGCCATAGTTCCAGCTGTAGCTTTGAATAAAAGTAAGACATCTGTGCCAGTTGGACCACAAGTCATCAGTCATTACAGGCTAACCCTTCACCTGAAGGCTGGGAGTGGACTGAACGAGATGGTATCTGGAAGCCTGGATGACCATTCCTGAAGCTGCAAGGGCTTGTAGTGAACTGATTAAGCGTGGCTGTAAGTCAAGCCGGGGGGGGTGGTGGGGGGGGGGGGGGGGGGGGAGGGTTTGGGGTGTGTAACCATTAGTAAATGCGTCAAGACTGAACTTCAGTGTACTGAACTATGCACATGTAGTTGTGAAATTTAATTATTCATTACATATATCATTATTTTTGAAAGTCAATAATGCAATTTTACAAATAAAAGTTTGCTCACTTTCAAAGTTATGATGATAAATATAAATTTTGGTAGGATCAATATAGACCACTCAAATTCAAATATTGGACACAAATATATATATATTTTAAATAAAACTTTGGCTCATTTCAAAATTGAGCTTGCAGCCTTAGATTTGGGTAGTCTATGGATATACAAAATACTAAGAATTGTATTTAGACTTTCATTCAAAGTTTATCTTACATAAACTAATTTTGATCATTGAACGTCACTAAATTGGTTAAATTGGCTAATTTCCGTGGCTCCTTTCAAATTTGTGCTTGCAGCCATGGATTTTTCTAGTTAGTATGATCATAAGGACCACCAAAAAAAATTTGGGACTTTTGTCAAAGATGTAACTAAGTCCCCACTTTTTTCCTCTAAGCCACCCTACTAGCTCATTAAACCTTATTACTAATAAGCTTCCACAATAATTACCAACTCTACAATTAAGCAAGTATGTGTGTGAAGTTAAAACTCCCTGTAAATGCATTTATAAAACCAGATCAAACGAAGTATATATAAGAGATGATATATGGCTTACAATTAGATTGTGCAATAAAGTGTGTGCTTTAGTTCACTGGCATAACGAAGCACCATAAGTGCGAACCTTCAGCGCTGTGGGACGACATCCCAACTAAATTGGTGGGGCCGCCCACATTCCAGGAACTATGAATTGAACATTATATGTTTGTGCTTGTTTTGGATTCAGTTACATGTATTTTCGGTTATGGGACTTAGTTAATTTTTAAAGTCATGTCACCTGTGTGTGTCTACATCTTGTTGTTCATTGTTGTGTTGTCCAGGCTGTGCATATAAGACTTCGTGTTTTGTGTGTGCAGTCAGTCAGTTCTCAGCTGCCATTTGTGCCATCTGATCTCGTTAGATTAAACTAGTATAATCCTGAGTCCACCTTTCGAGGGGGGGCTGTCGAGGGGAAGGCATACTGATTCTGGTGGCAGCAGCTTAATTGCTGTCACCATTGTGTGAGCCTAAAGGAGGAACTCATGAGCTTCACTGAGGGAGGCCCACAAGCGCCACTATACACTAGCAAGCTATTTACAAAATCATCTCAGGACCAAATGAATGATTTATTGGCTATTCTAATTAGGTATCAATATAGCTTGAGCAATGAAAACAGTATATGTGACCGTCTATAGGAAAACCAGGCACAACGCGGCACCCTTCGAAATTTTTTTTTGTTGCACTTACGGAGTTTTCGGCGTCCAGATATTGAGCTCTCCAAGTTTTATCGTCGTTCCTTAAGTCGTTCCCGCTATAATAGACCTAACCGTTCCCTTCCGTCGGCTTGAAACAATACATTTTTAAGAAATCGATCGATCTTTTCTCGATATTACGCATGCCGCGTTGTGCCCGGTTTTCCGGTAGACGGTCACATATGTAAAAGCTGTCTTCATAAGCGAAGAAGCTAAAAGGCCAGAGACATTTACCAGTATCCATTTTCAATGTTAACCTAGAGTTACAAAATGTAACACTGAAGGTTAACAACATATATATATATATATATATATATAATTGGCGAGCGAGCGAAGAGAGTGAGACACTATCAGGGGTAACACAATTGAAAATCGGGGATATTTGTTTGTTTGAAAATATGTGTGGACGTACGTATGTCATTTTGTATTTTGACCTCGCAACTCCAATTCCAGCACTCGTTAACTTTACAGTACAAAGCCAAACCATGATGGACAGCAAGAAATTATTTGCTCAAGTAATTATGACGTAATGATAGGGGGCAAAACCCACAAAAGCTAGTACTGATGCAGAGCTGACAGCTTCGTGTTTCTCAGCCTGAAATTTCAAAATGGCACCATAAAAGGTCTTAATTGTTTTGAATTAGCTCATACCTAAATTAACAATTAAGTGTAGTAATTGAGCATAACAGACAAACGGACAGAACACAAGTATTGTAATCCTTTTGCACACACATGGTGAGGGCTAATAATGAAAGTTCCATGAGATATAGTAGTAACTCCATACTGAATGTTGTTCATTCATACTCCTTAAAATATTGTACTAGCTGTTCAAGCGAGCTATTAGGGGTGTGGTTGGGGGTGGGGGGGGGGACGACAGAAGTTATTTAATAATCAAGTAAGTCACGAGGTTAAATTCTTGTGATAGAGATAAACTCATACAAGATGAACGCCATGATTTGTGATAGCATTGAAGGAGATGTGGGACACATGTATCATGAGCTCAAAAGTGCTTATTAAGCCTCAGCTTGTATGTGCAAGAGAGTTATAGTAGTCGTCCCGTCTGTCACGCTCTGATATTGGAGATTACTAACAATTAACTGTTGATTTAGGTATGAACTTACTCAGAACGAAGATTTAGGACCATTCATTGTGCTGTTGTTGTTTTTTATTTCGGGCTAATTGTTGAGAAAATGCGAAGCTTTCACCACCGCGCAGGTACCAGCTTTTGTGGGTTACGCCCCCTATAGCATCACGTCACAATCACATGAGCAAATAAAATTACCAAGTTCAAAGAAGTTAAATTTCACGTTGAATATGTACACCGGTGAGTGTTTCTGGCTAGTTTAGCATCTTCTCTTATGAAGACAGTGTTTCTATGTACCATTATCATTGCTCGAGCTATATTGTTGCCTGATTAAAATAACTAATAAATATTGCTCGTTCGTTTGGTATGAGATTATATTGAAATAGCTTGGTAGCTGTGGGGCCAAAAATTCAGCGAGTGACTCCACCCAGAGGGCGGAGCCACAGAAGCAGATACCTAACAGAGAAGCAAGCAGGAGCAGGCTGAAGAGCCTGAAAGAACTTGTTAATATAATAGAACTCATTAGCAAGTAGTTAGAGAGTTTGTGGGTGGGTGTGTGTGTGTGTGTGGGGGGGAACTAATTAGTGGTAGCTCCAAGAACATTCTTGTCCAAGTGTGTGTGTGTAGCGTTTATTAGAGTTTTGTTCTAGAAACTTCCTTTTGTAGGCGTGTCCTGGCCTGTACTATTTAAGGCCAGTCCATGCAAGGTCATAGGTCAAGTCTTTTCTATCCGTTTCTGTATTCTATGTCATCATACTTGCGTATTTGAATTAAAACATAAATCACTTGACGCTTCAGGAGGGTAGCTATCTAATCATTCTATCTGGGAGTTGTGATAACTGGAACTAGTGGCAGCAAGTACCAAGGCAGCCTGGTTCCTGTTCCTACACAATCAAGCAGCCCGGAGCGCAGCCTCACAGTAGCACTGAGGGTTCGCACCTTTGGTGCTTTATTATAATATGCAGTAATAATGCAAAAATC
>WLWD01005123.1_pt1 | contig 12280 bp, 9 predicted proteins | sample 6712731 | NCBI WGS metagenome assembly WLWD01 (sample SAMN12718690, study PRJNA576275) | sponge metagenome | isolation source: marine sponge | host: Mycale hentscheli | place: New Zealand: South Island, Marlborough, Capsize Point | collected 2014-11-01
AAGTTGCTATAGTTACGAGGGAAGTAAAACTAACAACGAACGGAACTTATTCGGGTATGTATATTATTAGCTAGCGTTTAAAAATAACATGAATTTCTCTAGCTAGTGAATTAATAATTGTCAACTAACTGTCTAAAACTCAATCACTGTATCTTAGCGTATTGTGCTAGCTATACTAGCTAACTCTCTTGCACTAGCTCCGTTCTCCAAACGTAAAGGAAAAAAGTATCACTATTATTTGTTGCCAGTGATTTTAATACATAACTTAGTAGATTTACAGTCTCCAGTTAAGAAATTGGCAACATCAAGTGAATAAAATTATATCTTACAAATTCATAGATGATTGTGCCACTATAAAATTTGTCTTTATAGTTGGGCAACCTGCATAGAGAAATTATACAGATATTACAGATATAGCTAGTAGACTTACCTTGATATGGATTATCGTAAATAATAGCAGCAGGTGTTATTAGTGGCATAAATGTGTGGGTGTGTTGCTTTTACATGTGGTGCTATATTATGTAAGCTAAAACATGCACTTGACTTTTTCCTGCTTACTTATGATAATGCTCAATTCCCTATTAATGCAAGGCGTTATTTCTGTGTAGGGTATCATAAACCTTACCTATAGTAGTAGCTACTGATGCTATCATCTCATGGGTACCTAACATAGGGTTGTATATCCTATTCAGCGTCTACACTATTCGATTATCTGGCATTTGAGTCAGCAGTTTGATCTGTGTAGGTAAGAAAATACTTGGAGTAAAGCATTTGCACAGCTACATGTGTGCATCTGAAATACATCACTAAGGACTGTTATTTATTTTAAAGGAGTTCTTATCTTACAGCTATAGCTATTAGTAACACTTTGTTGTTATACTTATAACAGAAAAATGAAATTCAAAGTCTGGTTAATTGTCCCATGCCCACTCCAAGACTGCTGCTGCATACCAGCCATAAGATTTAGGAGAAGATACTGCATTGCACTGCATAACTATAACTGCACCTGACAGTTTAATGACAATTTACTGGTTGAATTAAGATGGTGGGTCTCTCAACAACTATTGATGACCCACTTCTGCACTTGAGTTTTCACTCTGACCAGCTTTTCACTGTAGCATGTACTTCACTAGGCAAATAAATGTCTCAGCACTTGCCCTATGTTCCATGGAACCAGCATCCCATCAGATCTCAACAGACAAGATGATACAGTACTTGTGACTGTATAAGTCAGATAATTTTAGTGCTATTTTCATCATTCACCTATTTATGTGAGGCAGAAGAAATTCCAATTTTAGCGGAACGCATGTAAAATGGCATATACGTCTTAAATTTTAATAACAAATAATTTATTAACATATATATATCATAAAATGAACACAATGAAACAATTCAGTATTGATAACAGTAGCTATGAACTTGACAGGACACTATCCCACAGAACTTATGGTACTGTTAGCTCCTGCAGCCGACGATTCCAAAGAGCCATTTTCAAGTTGCTAAAAAAGAAAAAAGATGTAACTGATATTTACTACCTACACACACAACACTGCTATTTACAGCCATTGTAAAACAGCTGTTATGTGGCAGTACACAGCCATTGAATGTGTTGATAAAATATTTCATCATCATTTTAATGAAAACACACACTCAAATAGGAGCCATCAAAATAGAGAGACTTACTGTACACACAAAAAGAGCCTGAAGAAGTGAGTACAACAATGCAGTACTTGATACTGAGGAGAAAGGGACACTAGGACTCCACCCTCACACTAAACTGAGTTCTTCCTCCCCCAAACAGAGGTGTCCACACACACCCCCCTCCCCCCCCAAAATAACATTCCCCCCAACCCCCTTTCTCCACCCACAAAAACCTCCTCACTATATTGTTTAAAGTAGACAACAACAAAAACAACAAAAAAAATTCTGCAGCTACAATGAAATGTTCTGGTTTAGATGTCCAATAACATTAAATAATATTGAATATGGGTAGTGGGTGAAGAAGTCTGGATCAGAAACTCAAATTGGTGAGGTTTTTCTCTGCAACAAAAATGCACTGGAAGTGCAGTAGCAAGGGTTAACAGGCCATGGGGTAGGGAGCATGTGTAGTAGAAAACGTGTGGGCCATGGGTTGGGCAGCTCCAATAAAAGCACAGTGCAGCCCGCGGCACACAGCAAAGGGAGTTAGACAGCGGACAGCTAGTGGCAAAGAACCCCACCCACCCACACCACAGTAGTTTCAATAAGACTAGGACATAAATAGGAAGGAGTTGGTGCAGTACATACCACTGGAGGGAAAATAAAAGTCAAAGTGGTAGGACGAGGACCACCTCTCAGGGTGCTGCCAAGTAGGCGTATAATGGAGCTCCAAGTAGTAAGCGGTACGACTGAGGTTAGTTAGGAGGACTTATATGACAGTTCATTCAATTTATCATTCAAATCAACTCTAACAACACGACCCTCACGTGACCCCTTATTGAGCATGACTCAGCAAGTAATTAGGCGTGGGTGACATAAAAATAAAATAAACGAATGAGATGAGTGTACAAATGACATAATTGATTAACTTTTATAGTCTGCAGCATCATAGAAGTGTGCATGTGTGTGAGTCTGTGTAGTGTCCACTTGAGTATTACATGTGTGTATGTGTATGTGTGTATATGCATGTGTGCATACGTGTGTGTATGCATGTGTGTGTATGCGTGTGTATGTGTGTATGCGTGTGCATGTGTGTGTGTGTGTGTAGTGTCCGTGTGTTGTGTGTGTGTGTGTTGGTGGGAGAGGGGGAGGGGGTTTGGAGGGTTAGACTTCAGAGTGTTTCGCAGGAGTAATGAAGCTCACCATCATTGGGTGGACCAGTCATGTGGCTACAAAGACTATCATAACTATTCAATAACACAGTGGAATTACCAGCTGAAGCTACTTCAAAAATATAATAATAAAATTACATAATTGAGTCACTTCTCGGAATATTTTAAAGCCACCACAAGTGATAACATGTTCTACAATGCAGTAGACAGGGATTTTTAGCCAATTGTAAGGGGTTTAGGCTCCTGCCTCCTCCCTTCCAAAGTTGTTGTAATCTTAGTGGAGAAATTTACTCCAAATATTCATCAATTTCCTGAAAATGACAAACCCCTTTCAGGGCTCCATACAGGATTTTTTTCTGGGGGGGGGGGAGGTATTGCTAATATTAGCTGCTTTATCCACTGTTAAAATTCAGAGGTATACGGGGATTTTTTCAGAAACATTTAAACTTTTGAACACACTCCTCGTCCTTCCTTGGAACAGCATCAGTTGAAAGATCTTCCAGCTACATATGAAGCTCATTAAGACCCGTATACGCAGCAGTATCACTGACTAAAACCTTCGTCAGCTCGTAAGAATTGCCATTGAGGCCCTGAACTTTCGGCTGTAAACTTTGATGAATTTCTAGAGATTTTCAAACAAAAAAGTGGAAGAATTGTGCTTTGGTTTACATTTTATTTTGCTCTGAGTGACCATTTTAGAATTCTAAAATAAAAAATCAGATTTCTTGGGGGGAGGATGGGGGGGGGGGGAAGGGGGGAATTCTAGGGCCACCCCCCTCTGTATGAAGCCCTGCCTTTAAAATGTTGACTTTGCCTACCTAAAATTTCATTTGGCAACAATCCAACACATTGCCACACCCACCATAGCAAAACACCTGCATATGACCATGCCCACCAAGGCAATACTCGCACACATGACTACAATCATTAATGACTTAGCAATGACCACACCTACAATTCTACTAGGCAATAATCTAAAACATTGCCACACTCCTCTCCCTCCTCCCCCCCATGCCCCGTGACCGCACCTACCACAGTAGTACACCCACACAGACCACACCTATAATTTGCCATGTCAATGACCACACCCACACAACAATGATTACACCCCTCTCACCCACTTACCAACATCTGCTTCAACAAGAATTGTCTTCTTCTAGAAGTCGACTGGAAAAACTGCAACTGTTGATTATTAATACAACAAGCTTCTTCACAGGCATCAAGACCTTTTAAACACAAGTAAAAATAAATAACAATCTATTTGGGTAAAAAAATATTCAAGCCCTCCCCCCCCACACATTTATACTTTCTACGAAAAATGTTTAAATCTACAGTAAATATCACCAGTAATTATCACTTCTGGTACATAACCATCTCCCCACCCCTTGGTACGGTACATATGCCAACAAGTAACATTTCTTGTTCCTCCAATGCCTATCTCGGTGTACCACACACGTTACTATAGCTGCTCTCTATTAAGAATGTCAGTTTAATAAAATTATGATGCTTGCACACTTACCAGGGTTATATCTAGATATTATTTCTATTTTATTTTTTTTATTGATGGGAAAAGTGGATTTTTTGGGGAAAAAAAATTTTTTTTTTGAAGTATTAGTAGATGGCCTAAATATTATTCAATTTTCTCAATCAAAAAATGAGGGGAATCCCAAACTCTTGGTCTATTTAGTGATATAATAATATGGTTGCTATGGGGTTTTCCCAGCCAGCATCGAGTTATAAAAATAAAACGGTAATACTCTATTCCGTGCTCGACGATTAGATTTTTCTGCCCGCGCGCGTCCAAACAATTCAGGAACGAGAGGGTTAACCCCAGAAATGATAATTATGATGATGATGATAATAATAATAACAATAATAATAACAACACAACAATAGAAATAATAATACATTCAGGAAGTAAGAGCAAATACCTATATCATTTTATACCCTATGCACGGAAACCTTACCACTCTCCCATCTTGCTGACGGTGCTAACACAACTCGCCCTTCAGTTACGATTAATAACTTTCGCCTTCCTTTTTGAAACCTACGCCGCCTTTCATCGTCTAGTGCACTAGTCTGGCGGAGCCGACCCTTTACCTTCTTTGTTGGTGTTCCCCCGCCCACCAACAAAGAAGGTAAAGGGTCGACTCCGCCAGACGACTACTATTGCACCCGGCTTTACGCTCATGAATTTATGAATATACGCACACCCCGATTGGTAAAGGGTTTGCCTACGCGGTACAAACCCGCCCCTAGTTTTGTTTGTTCGCCCGCCATTTTTCCCGCCTCCTTTTCTGTAGAACTAGCAAGAAGTCTATTGAGCGATTGATTGGGGTGGTGTTGCTTCAGTAGTGAAACGACCTTGGAAAAACTGACGTCCTTTGCTCTAGGTGTTACGGTAACAGTATTATTTTTGTAAGGAAGTGCTAAAATTTAACCAATCGGCATGAAAAATATGTCTTACGAGTATTACAACATTTTCAGTTTAATCTTTCCATTGGCAAGTGCTGGATTTGTACTGTGTGCCTTACTACCGATGATCTTAGCATTACTTAAATGTATGGAAACTCTTTGCAGTATTTTAAAAAAAATTAGTAGAGCTTTGCATGGATTTTGGCTTAATCTTCGTGAAGAAAATTACCACAAGGTGAATATGGATTTTAGCATGATTGACCGCATTGTGGTTAAAGTTTTGATTATTCCTAATTCAAAAACTTCAGAAAAAAAAAGTGAAGAGCTTAAAAATAAAATTACAAGTGACCTTGATGACTTGAAAGAAGATATCAAATTGAATCTGCATGATGTTGAATTTAGCATGCAAATGGAAAGAGAAGAACAACAATTTCAAACTAAATTAATGCAGCTTTTTGATTTTCTTAAAGAGTCTCAGAATTGTTGTATTGAAGAAATTGAAACAGAAATCAATAACATAATAAATGAAAGTAAGACGTATTTAAAGAATTTGAAGAAAAAGAGGCATTGGTTTGAGCATCTTTTTGTGGTATATCCGTTTATTGGATTCATAGCATTAGTAGCAGATTCAATGGTAATATTTCTCTCTAATATAATCCTCTCAAGAAGTACAGGAACCTGTGATGTCCACAAAGATTGCTTTGCTATATATTTGAATTCCTCAGGGGCATCAAATTTGCTCACATATGAGACTTGCCAGGATTATTTGAGCAATAAGAATGTCTTAATAAAATGCTACAAGCTATCTTTCAACTATTGGTTGGCATTTAATAGAGCATCTAGTGTGATTTCATTAGGAAGCTCTTTTCTAGGGTTTGAATTTGCTATGCTTGGAATATGCATTTATATCGGAAGATCTAATGTTAAATATTTTTATTTAGTCATGAAGTTTTTTTATTTTATAAATTTTTTGACTGTTGATTTCACTTTGCTTTTTATATCTGGCCTAATATATTATACAATTAATAATTCCAAGTCTTTCACATATCTTGACATATGTGAGATTTTTTTTGATTTTCTAAGAATAATTTACACTATGTTAATTCCCATTATTATTACAACTTGTATGAATTATTACATATATTCGATAAAGAAGCTGATGTATGTGAGGTGGAGTAACAACTCAGCAAACCAGACCATTCCGAAGGCAAATTCGTACAGAAACTACAATAGACAGCAACACCCAACTGAAGTGGCACTTCAAGAGGAAAGCGCACTAACAGTACAGAAAGAAGAACCCATGAATCCTTAAATATTTTGGATTCTACTTTGAGTTTGTTGTAACTATTAAAATAAAGACTGATGCATTACATATATTTACTTTTCCTGTTAATTTTGTAATATTATTTTATTGAGTATTGATAGTTTGTAAATCTAGTCCAATATCAAATTAGAGCATCAAACCAATTCTTTGAAAAGCTATTAATGTTGAGGCATAAGTTAGTTAAGATAGAATTAAATTTTATGACAATAACGCTATTGCTATAATTATACTTGTTTTGTAAATTTCATGCACTTACTACTGTTTTTAGTAAAAAATACTTCAGCAATACCAAAAAAGCTAATGTGGACATCCTGACTCACCCTAGCTGCAAGTTTGCTTTTGATGTGGAAAATGTTCAATCAATATTAATGGTCAGTAACACTGGAGTATAGCTGTACAAAGCACAAAAACATTACTAATACACTAGCAAAGACTAAACTATTGTAGCTATTATCTCATCTGCATTGAGGGGGGGGGGCATGTATCACAAGCCAGTTTACTCTCATGAAAGGAACTTTCATGAAAAAATTAACTATGATAAATACCAGTTTACCAATGCAATTCAATAGTCTGCATAGAGACAAACCACATTCATGGATTATATCATCATTCAGGAAGGTATGTAAATAACTTTTTCAATCTGGATTGTAAATTATTAAAATGTTTTTTGAGTAGTTACACACAACTTGATTTAAAACCCTACTTTTAGCTAACAAATGTTATCTCAATTTCCTCTAAATAATGGTACTGTTATACTATTATGGAACATTCTGTGCCCATAAATATTTCAATTGTTAGTCAAACATCATGTACACACCTGACAGGGCATAGTAGATTGATTATTTATGGGACAGTGCCCAACTGCCACCCAAACACAAGTTTCTCATCATAGTTTTTGGGCTTTCTTTGACCACAAGTGATACGGCTGCTAATCTCTGCATTATTACTGTCAGAGCTGAAAGAAGTATCTCTAAAAGTGTGAAGGTGGACAACCAACTCTGGAGGATGGTGGACATTCTATTTCTAATGTGTAGTCGCCATCCTTGCTTCTACTCATAGTCTCAGCTGCATTCTGGTTTCTTCCATTTCCCTCCTTTCCTTCACTGCCACTTTCTCCTTAAGCACGAGTGTTGAACCCAATGCGCAAGTGTTGAAGTATATTGAGTATTGTGAATGGTAAGGAAAGTAAAGCAGAAAAGTCAAGGAAAGAGGAAAGAAGGAAAGGGAAAATCGGAAGAAGGAAAAGAAGAGAAGCCAAATTGTTCAACCCTAAACCCTAATATAAGACCATTTATATCAAATTAATTTTTCATTTATTATTAATTACAATTATGTAATTTAGTAATTAGCTACAAACAAAATAACATTAATAATCTGACAGCATTTTTGGAGCACTACCAAACACCATGCAAAAAGTGTGATATACACTAGTGTATAACAATGATAACCTTCTAGTATACAACTGGAATACTCCTTGTATTCTTCAAGTATACGTACACTATGTGTAAAAATGGCTTATAAGTACCGTAATACGCCATTAGGTATAACAAGTGCTGCTTGTTGGTTGTCAAGAGCCAATGGTAGTTGGAATGGCTTTTAATGAAGCTACCACTACTGGAGGAAAGCTGAGATAAGTACATAATTCCATATTTGTGAACTAAAATAACTAAAATAACTCTGGATTTTTCTTTAGTAGCTGAGAGCTTGTTCAAGAGTTACTGGTTATAGAAGTAGTCAGAATGACATAAACTTCATACTACAGTGTTATCACTACTCAGGAAATTAAGGTAAGAGAGTAGTTCTGTATTTATTTGCTATAATTAATGGTCAACAGCAATACATATATATGTATATAATAATATTTTTATTTATACTTATATTTATTATTTGTTTTTGCTGGCTAGACAAAAGATCAAGCAATTACAACAATAATAGATAGCTAATTAAATAAGTAAATAATAACATCAATAATAATAATAACAACAACAATAATAAAATAGTCAAACAAAACAAGTAGCTAAATAAATAATAAATAAATAATAAATAAATAATAAGGATTAAGGTGGTGATTGTTCCCACTGAGAGAGCTGGAAAAGATAGTCTCTAGCCCCGAATCCATTTTTGTCACCATCAGAAATAAAAGTATCTTCAGTAAAATACATCATATAACACTATTGTAGTTTTATGCGCTCGCCATTTGTGCTCAAGCACACCACTAGTGAGATAAAGTTTAAAGAGGTCAATGTGTGTCCACCCCCAGAGGCTACTCACTAACATAAACATTAGCGCGCAAGAGATTCAGGAGAAAAGACTTTGAAATAATGCTAGGTAAAGAAAAAAATGGCAAAAGCTACAGAGACACAATGGGAGAGACGTTCGCATTTAGGTCTTCTAAAGTTAGCCGAGTTCATTAATTTTTTTTAGCGGTGGTGGTAAGTTAACTTTGTCAATGTGCTGTTAGTCATAGCTATACACCTTAAGTAACAGATTTGTTTGCTTGAAAATAGCAAAGTCCAATAGTCAAGTGACTAAGAGAATACAACGTAGTAATATATCAACTAGAGCCCTGGTGCAATAGAGCATTTTGAACGGAGAGAACTTTGGAAAGGTGACTAGCTTAAACCAAAATCATTAGTTTAAATAAAAGTGTTGTGTGTTGCTAAAGAATAGCAAAAAACTAAACAAAAATATTTAACATAAATTATTAGCAGGTAGCATTCAAATTTAAATTTCAGTCAGACCAGCTCGCTTGCCATGTGTGCTGAAGCACATCACTAGTTTTATCTTAACTTTTTAAGATAAAACTGTGTCTGTGGTGAGATGTGACTGGGAGGGAGAAGCAGTAGTGATGGAGTGCACACAAAATGGAGACTGGACGTCTATCAACCAGCAAGATTGTTTGAGTAATGCTGACTCTACTCCACAAATAATTAATAACTTATACTCTAGCACAAGTAAGTATACACAAACAAAAAATAGCATCTTCACTTATTGCAATAAAAGCATCATGTAGCCATTAGCATTTGCATGCTACATACCTAATCAATACTCCTAATCTAAGAATGCTTTTGAAGGAGTGATGTTTCAATAGGAGTTGAAATAAATATAATAATATTTTAGCTAATGTTTTGATGAACAAGTGATGAAAATTTGTGTCATTACATATTTTTGTAGGTCATGTGTCTTCCTTCAGTGATCTTAACGGTACTATTACTACAGTATATACACTAAGGTACAGTTCTTATAATTAAGTTATAATATTAAATATAACTATATTTTCTTTATAGTAGAAACAACAAACAATTCCAATATTCAGTGTTGTATTCTAATATTGCTTTGATAATTTATGGAGTCTCTTTCTTATTGATTGTGGTAATGTGCTCATGCATTTTTATCACTGGATTCTTCTGTGGAGTCAAATACATTACTCACAAAAATAGTAAACAAGAAAATTCTTCAAATGTGAGAGTAGAAGCAATATATGAAGATTTGGAACTACCAGAAGTGAACACTGGAATGGTAATAAAGCCAAACATAGCTTATGAGGATGTGAAGCTGCAATAAAATACTAGATTATAACAAGTTTCAAACTAGCTTGATAAGAAGTTTAACTGTATTTTTAACTAAAGATAAAATATATTTTGCTCTCTCCCTTTAAAAGTTACAATTTTTTTACAATTATGATCAAAATAATTATATTTTATATCTATTTCTTCATTTAATGAGAGACTAGTAGAGTAATTTATACATAATCACAATGATCACTGGATAACTCAATATTATCTAGGCTAAAATCATCAGTTGTACTACAGTTTCTACAAATGGACAAATTAAAAACAGTTTATAATATTTGGGAATAAAATATTGCATGATAATTATATATTCCCCATATACTGCTGTTGTTGTGTTATTGTTGGTTTAAGTAAAATGACATCAAGCTGGATTGACTAACTTCTGAATAATTGCCTTCAAAAACCAATCGATAGTAACTTACAAACCACTTCTTATGTATATTATATAGATTGCATGCTAATGTTGTTAAAAATAATAGTAATGTCTAAATATATTCAACAGATTTCACAATTGCCATATGAAGTCCTGTAGACTATTTGGAAAAATGGAATGTTAAAATAGAATGTAAAGTAATTTATTCTAGAAAAACATTCTTATTTAATCATGCTATTTGATCTTTACTTATAGTTGTCCTTGTTATTATGATGTAGTTCAGTGGAACGAAAAATAATAGTATACAATTATGTACACACTACACATATTATTAATGAATCAAGGAACATTTTGTAATTTCGTTCTTTTAGTTTATAATTATAAAATGAGCAAATGAAACCACTATTGGAGAGTGATCACATAGGAAAATGAGACACAGTCATATTATCAGTATCCAACAACAGTTGTTTATCTGTCTGTCTGTTTGTCTGTCAATCTGACTGTCAGTCTGTCTGTCTGTTTGTCTGTCAGTCTGACTGTCAGCCAGTCTGTCAGTCAGTCTGTCAATCTGACTGTCAGTCTGTCTGTCTGTTTGTCTGTCTATGTGCTTATGTATCTTTAATGATGCTTACAATAGCTATTACTAAGTTCACTTAATTTGTATAAAGTTTGACTCAAGTTTATGATTAGATAAACAATAGACATTTATAGCTAAATGCATTTGAAGGAAAACAAGTTTACATGTACATTGAAACGTTATAAAAACATTTCCAATCATTGAGGATATTAAAAGCTTTATCAAAATAAGTTTAAGGGAGTATCACAACACCCCATTGGTAGAGTATCAATAACCCCATATTTGGTGCATTATGGGTGTAGTAGAACACTTGGTCCTTGAACATGGGCGTATCACAACACTCCATTTGGTATAATTAAGGGTGTACTGGAGTGTAACTGAACACTTCCTCTAGGTGAAATAGAAACACTCCATGAGGAGTAGTACAGCCAGTGTTACCTGGACACCTCAAAATGGGATTCCCATGCACCCCATTTTTAAAATTACATCAGTTTCCCTCTCCTACTACTGAAACCATTGGCTTTTTTGTTGATTTCACATGCTTTTATACTAAACAGCATGCATCGATTCATCTCCATGTGACAACATTTTTCCCATTCAGTTTGTGGAAATGCTTTACAAACCAAACTGATCTCATGAATTATTCATGAAACTACATTCCACCATCATTACTGACAAACAAGTGTATTAGTCAGTCCTCCCTCATGTCCAGTCGGTCCTCCCTCATGTCCAGTCGGTCCTTCCTCATGTCCAGTCGGTCCTCCCTCATGTCCAGTCGGTCCTCCCTCATGTCCAGCCGGTCCTCCCTCATGTCCAGTCGGTCCTCCCTCATGTCCAGCCGGTCCTCCCTCATGTCCAGCCGGTTCTCCCTCATGTCCAGCCGGTCCTCCCCTCATGTCCAGCCGGTCCTCCCTCATGTCCAGTCAGTCCTCCCTCATGTCCAGTCAGTCCTCCCTCATGTCCAGTCAGTCCTCCCTCATGTCCAGTCAGTCCTCCCTCATGTCCAGTCAGTCCTCCCTCATGTCCAGTCAGTCCTCCCCTCATGTCCAGCCGGTCCTTCCTCGTGTCCAGCCGGTCCTCCCTCATGTCCAGCCGGTCCTCCCTCATGTCTAGTCAGTCCTCCCTCATGTCTAGTCGGTCCTCCCTCATGTCCAGCCGGTCCTCCCTCATGTCCAGCCGGTCCTCCCTCATGTCCAGCCGGTCCTCCCT
>WLWD01003344.1_pt1 | contig 12274 bp, 4 predicted proteins | sample 6712731 | NCBI WGS metagenome assembly WLWD01 (sample SAMN12718690, study PRJNA576275) | sponge metagenome | isolation source: marine sponge | host: Mycale hentscheli | place: New Zealand: South Island, Marlborough, Capsize Point | collected 2014-11-01
AGTTGAGTTGGCCGCAAGAAAAACTTGAATAACTTTAGAACGGAAGCAGCTACGCATCCGGGGTTTGCACCATTGGAAAGCTCGCGCCGAAGCGGTTAAAAATATTTCCTCAGTAAACTCCAAAACCGGAGAGAAAGTGCTATTCCAAAACTCAATACAAAAGTCTATGGGAATAGAAAAAACCACAGGTTTCCCGCTCAAAACGCGCCCGCTTTTAGTCACGCGGTATGGCTCAATTTATCACGCGGACTGTCTTCATTAAGAATTTTGTAAACAATGAGCGCTTCTCAGATTGCTGTGTTTCTAGCTTTATATCACGATTAGCTTAGGTTGCGAGTGTGGAAACAGGATAGACGGAGTGTTCTGTTGTTGCGGAGGGTACAGGACCACCTGATAGGATGTTGGTAAGATTATTTGTCTACCTGTTCAATAACAAATGCCATATAGCCAATATTATTTCAGTGATATAGCTATCATTTAGCTAGCAACTTGTAATACAGCCACACTTACGCTGTTTGCCGTTAAATTGTGTGCTTGTCAAAGCCGTGTTTATGCCAATTCCTTTTCTTCACTATTATAGATGCCGTTTATTGTAAGAATTAGGACCAACTCAGGCAGATCTCCACCTTCAACTCCGATCACAACTATTTTTTGAATGTGTACTACTTAAATTCTATCATTTCATCAATTTTCATATACCTTATTATAAATAAATGAAAGAATTGATAATTTTATTTAACATGAAAGTCTAGTAACTTTAGCTACAAGTTTACAGTGCTGTACTGCTGAATCCTGCGAACATCAGAATATTTGTTGGGACACAGTAGGTAGAATCCACTGATTTTAATCCTGTCTCTTTAGAAGAACTCCCACCAGTTTGCGTTTTCCATCTGCTGTACATTATCTGCCCATAAGAAACATAAATATCATTGAAAACAGACGAGATGAGCAGTACAGCGCCCGAAAAACTCCATAAACTTCACTAAATTTCTTTCTTTCAATAGTTACAGTATTAATGCGCACCTGCGCTACCGCCCCTTTTTCACGTGCAACGTTGACGTTTGCGAGCTTAATTGACTTGGATTCACATGACTAAATTGCTTCCGGTAAAGTACTAAATGCATTCCTCAATTACCGCGCTTGCGGTCGTGCCAACTCAACTTGGACATACTTTAGTGTAACACTTTAAAGCTGACCACACCACCCTGACAGGAAGTAAACCAATACATTAATTACATTCCCATAGAACAAAACATTGTATGGATGGTGACCAGACCGCTTACTTCACCACTCTGTCGGTAAGAGACTGGTTCATGAGACAACAGCTAGTAGTTACTTATATATTGAAACAAATAAATCAACAAACACAATACAACATAGAGTGACATACATTTGACATCCTTTGAGGATGTCTTGTTGGGCATTTGAGTAGAATTGACATCACTTAAGGAAGCATTCTGAGACGGAGTTTCTTCACTACTGGTGCCTACTGAAGGTTTTGAATGAGTAGAGGATTCTAAAGAAGAATACAGAATACAATTATAATCATAAAGTATTCAAGACCTGAAAATTATAACAAATAATGAAGAGCATTTAAACCACTAACTTCTAGCCAGTTACCTGGTGTAGCAGCAGCTGCAGAACATCTTGGACACTGAGCCGCCTCAACGGGACTGTTGTTGCTGGATGCATGCTGGCATGGAAATTCATCCTCTGAAGTGGTAATTCCTCTGGATGCTCTACCTATGATAATTGCAATATATAATAACAACAATATATATTGTATTTATTCAAAACTAACTTGATGTATGAGCAGAATCCACTTTTGTTGGAAATGATAATAAAGTTAAAGAATTGCCTACATACAAATATACCAAGATAACATACGTTTATGTAAACTTATACTGGTATTATTATTTACCTTCATTAAACCACGGACGTGCAGACTCCGGAACTATCAGCTTGCCATGACTAATGCATTGTATATAGAGAGAACGTTTTCCCTTCTTTACTTCATGCAGTAAGCCACATTTCTCAGGGCATGTCAAACTAAATGCAGTGCCAACTTTGTCACAGCTGTAGTGAAGCTTCTTTAGCGACAATTGAATACGATTATCTAACATTATTCGAATGTTGTTACAGACTTCATGAGGAGTAGTTTCCCTAGGGGCATACTTTGCTGAGTTATTTGCAGGAGGATAGTTTTCTAAGACTACACTAACTTCCAGGTGAGAAATGCGACTTCTGAGGCAGATTTGGTCGACATCTTCAGAGGAACTCACACGTAAAGATACCTGGTCTTGATATATGCGGTCTTCTAACAAGTCAAAAGTGAACTCCTGGTTTCCTTCCGGACATAGGAGGTACGAAATGAGCATACCAAACAAACAGACCTTTAGGACAGTGACCAAGTTTGAAAGTGACAGCAAGAGGAGCAATAACAGTGTCCATTGTATCTGATGGAGACTCTTCAACATGATTCAGAACTGAAGGTATGAAATATTTGAGCACTCCCTTCTCGTCTTTGAAAGAAACAGCAATTCGAAGATGAAGAAGAAACAAGAGAAACTGATCAGGTGTGATTTTATCCTTCTTGCTTAAAATATTTTTAAAAACTGAAGCTTCTAAAATTCCTTTCTTGCAGAAACTGTCTTGCTGACTCTTTGGTATAGATCCAGATGACAAGAAAGTTTCCAGTATAAGTTCAGTGACTTTGTTAAAGAGAACTTGAGGCTCTTTAATAATGACATCTGATAGACCTTCAATGTCATAGTGCTGGATAATACCTACTCTGAAATGAAGGAAATGAAGAAGTGACCCCATCTCTTCTTCCTCAATATAAAACTTGGCTGCTAATTTCTTGCAACGATCCATCGATAAGACTGTCTCGTGAATACTGTGTAGTTCCAGACAGAAGAGAAGATAACTCACAGGATATTCAATCAAAAACTCATCTCTATCCTGAATGAATTTATTGATATCAGAGCGAAGCTTCTGAAACTGCTGGTCTTCACTGCTGGTATTGTCTACCTTATACATGACGGTGTTCAAAGGACCATTAGAATAACGAACTAAGTGGAAGAAATTTCTCTCACAAATCATTTTGTGAAGCATTAGATTGATGCTGTCAAGAACTGATTGAGCTTCTGAACCAATCATGTCAATATGTGTTCCTACTATAAAGACAATAGGCTCGTGACACACTGAGGTAACCTTCTCAAGCACACCTTCTTCAGTAGTCTGTATGGCAGAAACACTGGTAAGGAATTGAATGAGAGCATCCATTGTAGAAATAGAGGATTGATACTGGTTGATAATTTCTCCATTGGCTGATCTGTACTGAATGATGTTCTTTGTATGAATGTCAATGTCAGTTCTCATGACAAAGATAAAAATAGAAAGACCAAAGATCAGAAGAGAAAGGCTCTCTTGAAACTCCACCTGTCCGCCTGTATCTCTGATGTAAAGAGAATTTTTAGTTTGCAAATCTGCAATATTTTTTATGTTGTGTTTATTCAGTACTTCTCTGACGTGATATTGAATGTCAGACCCTGGATAGTCTAGCTGGTATGGACTGGATTCATAATGCTGCAGCCGTGGCCTTTTTATGGCATTTCCTGGAATAAACTCTTTGAAACTATCCAATTGAGAAACCACAGACTCATCAAAGTCAGTGACTTTCCATGTGTTGTCTTCACAGGTGTAAGCTGAAGTATGTGTGGAGGAGGGGCCTATTTGAACTATGACTATTTTCTCACACATGCCCGTAGAGGGATAGTACACACGAAGTGGCTTGTTCAGGAGACGATCCAGCAACGATGTCTTGCCAGATCCAGGGAGTCCTTTCAGTAGAATATTGGCTATCTTTCTTCTGATGCTTTGTTTATTAAATATTGCTGATGTCACCTCATCAGTGAACTTGTGCTTCTCAGGAATCACTTTACCTAATAATCAAACATGAAACAAATATCTAGATCTCAATCTAAATGCATTTACAATATTTAATTATAAGACATACTTAATTCTAATAAAAGCATGTTAGGAGATATAATAGCATGAAAAACTGCTAAACGTTAACAGCACATGCATGAGATGGCATAGCAGTCATCCTGTCTCTTTGTTCATCTATCATGCTATGATTTTGGAGATTACTGACAATGAAGCATTAAATTCAGAGCTCGAAATAGCTTTGGGTCATGGACAACATCTGGCTAATTTCGTCAAATGATCTGATGCAGTATAGGTAAGCCAAGTAACTAGGTTAGGGTCCAGTTGCTCTTGGCTATCCAGCACTTGACCATAGCCATTGTCAGTGCTCTTCCTTTTGTTGGAATGGTTGACTTATCCGTTTCTGAACTGAAGCCATAGAACTGTTGTCAATGCTAGGCTGCCGCTCGGGATTAAATCTCCCTGCCATAGAAATTTAGTAGAATTGTTGAAGTGTTCAGTGTGTATAAAGTTTCAAGACATGCTTTGCTGCATGAGAAACTTCAAACCTGGCGTTATAAATGGTTCAAAAAATTTAGAGCTTCCTGCTACAAGGATCACATGGTCAGTGACATGCACACACGAACGATGTTGCTATTGAAAAAGAATCTTCATTGTCAGTCTTGGACTCCTCCGAAGGGTGGCCTTTACCATAAAAAATGATTATTTTTAATTTTTGACTGTTTATTTTATTTATATTTATTCTGTAGTTTGAAGCTTTTGAAGCTGTGTCCAAAGTTTCAAGCCAGTTGGAAATTTCTTACTTCATTTATAAATTTTTCCGCCATTCCTACTTACAGTACTCACATTGCCCAGGAAGAATCTAATCTTAGTTTTACTGCTACTGCTTGTACAGCATGTCTTCGCCATTCTTTGTTTATAACTATAGCTCATTATAGTTAAAAATAAAACACACAGGAAGAGCTATTCAACCACGTAAACTGCACTTCAATGGGGGCAAGTGTGACTGACTGCGCACATTGAGCAGTGCTTGCTTTTTAAATATAAACTTCACGCGAGTGTTGTATCGTCGTCTCCTAAAATTCCAGTCCTAACGGGTGTTATAGGAGGTGTTAGAAAGCATCCCTGAAGCTCTCACAGAACCCTGTTGAGAGAGAAAGCTACAGTGGGATCTAACACTTGGACAGAGTTAGCAAGCTAAAATTAATGGCGGCTCATTAGGGTTTTTTTGGGGCGCTCCACCACTGTATTGCAGCGTAGAGTTAGTGAATCCTCTCCTGAACTTCCAAACAGTACTTCAGGATCTGCCAGAATAGGCAACCTAAATATGATTTGCTTTATTGGGCAGTTTAATGGTGTTTTAGAGCTGCTTCATCACTAGCCTGGGCATTCCCTGACAGCTTCAGAAAACAACAGTGTTAGGCAGCGGCTGGTTTCTTGTGTAACTACAGTTGCCAATGGTTCAACCACACAGTTTCACAAAGGAGAGCTATTGAAGGTATTGCTTATACACCAGAGTTGCTCTTAGAAGATGAAAACTTTGTAAAAAGAAGAGCAAACTAAGTGTCTACGATAAGTCAAGGTGCTTATATGACGCAATGATGAGGCACAAGGTCCACGAAATCTGAGCTTAATACAATGTACAGTAGCTTCTACATTCATAATCTATATAATAATATGCTTGTGTGTCAGTAATGACAACCGACAGTGTGTATTCATGAATTATTCATGAGTTTGTATGGTTTGGTAAAATATCGCCATATTCAGAAGAAAGCGGTTAATTCTAAAAAGTGGGTGCAATTTACAACAGAAGGCGGCGTGGGTTTAACCCTTTGCGGACGAACGCGGGCGAGCAATTATGTAATTAAATACGCGCACGCCGTAAAACCAATTAGTTGCCCGAGACGACGACATTTTACCAGTGGAGTTCGACACGTGGAAAAAGAAAACGGGCGAGTGTTTCGTTTGTGTTAGGCCTCAAATAATCGGCCTCTAGCGTTGTAGCTATGGTAATTCATTAGTTTATAGTTTATAGAGTTGTTTTGAATACAAACTTAGTTGGAATTATCGAGGAGGCCATAGTTTGTTAGCTATTTTTTTAGCTTATATTTATGAAAGGAGAAATCACACCCAAGTGTAAGTTCTAGTTTTAGTTTGCTTATTTCTAGCATTTTAGGCCTTTACTTCTTAGTAGATGTTCTATTTGAAAATAGCTAGACACAAAGTGTAAGAAAAAATTTTTTTTTATTTAGTTGGTGCACTTCATATAAGTTATACTTATTTTATAAGACTTATTTTGTAGAATAGAGATCGCAGAATGTATACTATGTAAGCTACTGAAAGTTTTAGCGCGCTACACGCTCTGTAACTGTAATAACAGAGCAAAAAAGAGCTTGTCACGAATTCGTGACAGCCGTATTCTCTTGACGCACCCGGTGTGTCACAGATTCGTGACCATCGTACGCGCGCGTTAAGTTACGGCGGTCACGAATGCGTGACGGTCGTACGCAAAGGGTTAAAAAAGGAAGGCGAAAGTACGGAAGAGAAGGTGAAAGGCGATTAATCATGACTATAAAACATGTGGAATCGGCAAGGTAAGGCGGCATAGGTTTAAAATAGAAGGGAAGAGAAGTCAAAAAGGCGAGTGATTAATTGTAACTAAAAAGCAGGTGGAATCGAGGAATAAAAGCAGGGGTTAGTTTCCAAAAGGAAAGCGAAAGTACAAAAGGACAGAATTTCAGAAGCAGGAGAGATAGACAAAGGAAAAGGGGACACCATAACTCAAGAAGAGCTGAAGAAAGGAAAGGTGGGGTATAAGAAAAGCTCAGATAGTTCTAGAACAAAGAGAGCAGGAGAGGGAACTTATGCAACCTTAACCAATCGTAGAGAATGATAACTGAGCAAGATAACTTGTGCTACTGCAAATTGTAATATGTCAAGGGACACTACACTTTGAATGGAACTCATGGTGGTGCTCATTTTTGAGGGCAAATAGTGAAAAAAATTTCCTCTCTGTGTTGAGTCTCTAAAGATAATAGTCCCATGGCATTTGCATTTGACCATACTCACTATGCTCATTGGCTGCCAGTCCACATTCATGACTTAGAAAACCTTCCACAGTCTATTGTCAAGGAATTTCAAGACCATGGTCACTGGGTTGTTTCTAAGATTACAAATCACCTCTCAGCAATGCCTATAGATCAGGCCCATGAACGAAACAATATGATGGTAAATAGTTGCAGTGGTGTTGTAGGACTGACTGAAAACTCTGTAGCCTTTAGAAAGTGGATGATTGCTGGACCTGAGCAGGCACGACGAGGAAAGGATTTTGACTCAGTATAACCCACACATAGCTGAGAAGCATTATCATCAAAAAAATATCTGCTCAAAATTGTTCAAGCAGCAATTACTCTCCCTTGTACAAGTGTTTTATGATATGGGGAATTCATTTCTTGAAACATCTGAGACCTGTTGATCCTGAACTTGTAAACTGTAATGGATGAGTCTGTCAGTGAAACAGTGTGATCTGTTGAAACTCTGAGCAAAGACCAGTACACAGAGTACCAGAAAGCAGTGATATTGGATGGTACTAGTTCCAGTCATGATCCAATGAAGAGAAACGCTCTTTTTCTTTTCAGGCGTCCAGCTCTGAAGACCAAGGAGTGTACCAGTGCTGCTCTGATACAACTACTTCCTGTCAACACAGTATCTACATTAAATGAGTATGCCAGCATCGTCTTTGACTCCCATATAACCGTACAGTTACAACAATCCACCCGGGTAGACCTACGGAATGATATCAATACACAAAAATTGTCTGAGTTCCTCTCTCAGCAGATCATGTCCGCCAATTATCCTGATGGCAAAGATTCATGTGATAGATTCACTGATGGTTGGCTGCAGTTCATGTTTGATCCAAACTGTTCAACATTTTTGGTCAAATTTGGTTGCTTAGCAACAAACCACAAAGTGATTTTGGGACCACAATGTAACTATATCATCATAACAAAGTGATCTGTATGCTTCCAGTGCAATATTAGCAATTGTTTGTGCGTGATTAGATATTTTTTACTGTTATAATAGACAGTTATCTCAGCCAGCAATGCTGTTGCTCACTGATGACACCAGGGGAGACGTGACTGTTTGCTGGGCAATAGCTAGGCAGAAGAACATCAAGAATACAAGAATATTTTACTAACAATTCCAGTCCTCTGCACACACACACTCCTCTCTCTAGCCACATTCTTACTCATACTCTTCCTTTTTCATCCATTCAATACTTTGTCAACCATTCTTCATGCTTTCAGCATAATCAGTATTACCATCATCTCAATATTCAGACCTTGCAGAAGTAGAGACATCATCCTTTGAATGAATAGGAAGTCCAAAGTAATTCAGAGAGCAAAGGTGGCTAAGTCAAATCATTACTCATTGCTGGAGTTTGTAAGAAAAGAGTTTACAGCTGTGACCAAATTAGCGCCATATTCCTGGGAAAGCTTTTGGGCATAATAAAACTTACCGCCATGTTCCCGGGAAAACTATTTCTTACTTTTTCCCTCCAATACTGCGTAAATAGCTGCTTTTCTTACCTGGAATATCAAGTTCCATATCCTCTTTGACATTGCTGCTGGTATGTCCGCTACCTACAGTGCTCTAGTAGCTCTCAAGTTGAAAACTAGTAGTTTCCTCAACCGGTAATGAAATGACAGCTATAGCGAGCAAGTCCAACTCTCTATCCCTGACAGTAGTACCACTGCGGTAGCTATATAGCTCCTGTATCCCTTCCTCTCACGTTCGTAGTCGAAAACGTCGTCACAGACAAGATCCACCGCCTCAGTTGCAGACAAATTTATCGCCATTTTTCGAACTAACGTTAAGTTTAATTTTAGCCCGACTACCTTAGTTACGTAGTAGCTATTTCTATTCTAAAAATACATGCAATAGAACAACACATTAGCCGTGCTCTGGACGCTGCAGCTAAGCTTTAGCGTTTATCGGGAAAATATTTTTTCCCGCATTACGTCATCCATTACGTCATCCTTGAGCGCCTACAGGTGCTTGTGTCGGTGAAAGGGTTAAATACTTTGTGAATATTTGGGTGGCCTTTGGTACAGGGAAAAACTATAAATATTTGAGTATCAACTCCACAGCATATGGAGCACTAGTGAATAAGTGAACAGAACAGGTCATCTCCAGAATCTTCAGGATGGAAGCTTGATGAGAGCACATGCATGCACCACATGGGTACCTGTCTGGACTACACTACCCATAGCTAGCAATGCCTGATGAGAGCACATGCATGTAGCACATGGGTACCTGTCTGGACTACGCTACCCATAGCTAGCAATGCCTGATGGAGCTTATCAAGTGTGGTTGCAAGAGCACAAATGGTTGTGCTGCAAGATAGCAAACTGCGATTGTAAGATCTTTGTAGCTGCAATTGCATGAAGTAAACTAGTTGACACTCTTAATACTATACTTTGATGATGCATACCAGGTGAAAATTTCAATTTTATGAACTTCATTCTTAAAAAATAATTGCATTGACATTAAAAAAAATTATGGGTGCGAAATATTTGGAATCTATCAAAAAATCTTTAGTTAGATATAACAAATCACCAAAAAAAATTCATACTTTAGTCCAGTTATTCCAGCACATTTCATTAACCCATTCCTTCCAGACTTAATTTTATCATGACGTCAAACACATTGATGACCTAGGGCAAAGACGGTTAATCTATAAAATAATATGCTTGTGTGCCAGTAATGATGATCGAAGGTGTGCTTAATTCATGGGCTTCAAATCGGTACACGATGGGTAAAGTGTCATCACATTCAGTAGAAAGTGGTTAATTCTAAAAAGCAGGTGTAATAGACGAGGGAAGGTAGCATATGTTTAAAACAGGAAGGCGAAAGTATGAAAGAGAAGGTAAAAGGCAATTAATCAGCAGGTGCAATAGGTGAAGTAAGGCGGCATAGGTTTAAAATGGAACGGAAGAGAAGGCAAAAATGCAAGCGATTAATTGTAACTAAAAAGTGGCTGGAATCAATGAGTAAAGGCGGGGTCAGTTTAAAAAAGGAAGGCGAAAATAAGGAAAAAGTTTCGCAAAGCCTAAGTTCACAATCATGGTAGTAGGACAGAGAGATTCAGAAGCAGGACAGGTAGACAAAGGAAAAGGGACTCCATGACCCGAGAAGAAAGTGCTATAGAAAGGGAAGTGGGAAACCTTAACCAACGGTAGAGAATTCCATTAAGCGACTTGACTAATAACTAATAGGGCTGAAGGATACTAGCAATAGCTACCAGGACAGAAAGAACTGAAGTGATGATGACAAAGTCTATATGCACAGTGGAGTCTGAAGAGAAACCAATCCCTTACACTGCAAGTAATATTTGAAGAAACTGTTCCGGAATATTATACAACAGTTAGTTCTGGGACCCGCTTGTCCTCACGCTTCACTGTAACTGGTAGATTTTTGGCACTAAAGTACAACAAGAGTGCTGACCTTGCGTGAATAGAGAGTAACTTGGGATTGGGTTACAGGCAGTTCCGCGCTATTATACTGAATGATTAAATGACCACAGGTTCTAGTGGCAGGGCACACTTAATTGCCTGACCGATAATGATATCTGAATAGAAGCCAATAATTTATTCTTTTTGTCTGAGATGATTTTGTAATTGCTGGCTAGAGAATATCTAGTTGTTGTATTTTTCAATGGAGTTATACCACTCGGACTGCCATATTCCATACTTTTTCAAGCAAGTAAAACTTTTGTATCAGAGAGACTAGCATACACCTACATGCTGTAATATATAACAATAACAATATAGAAGTACCGGAGGGTCAGTTTAATGATAAGGGTTCATCAAATTCATAATTTTGATATCTCCTTACCATCTGAATGACTTCTTTTAATGCCACGTTTGTCTCCTTCTGAAGTAGATGTGGAAGCTGGAGTAGGTGAAGGATGAGCTGGTGTAGGAGAAGTTTGTGAAGAAATAGACTCAGGTTCTTCTGTTAAAATACTAGTTTTAATTTGCTCCTCATTTCTCTCTGCAGCTACTTTGACTTCATCTGCATGTTGAACTCCTTCAGAAACTTCTCTAGTCACAAATGTCTGATCAGATCTGTAAGAGCTTCTTCTCAACCCTTCTCCAGTGATAAAATCATCAAACCTCCACCATTTATCTGATGGTTCTTTTGCTACAAAAAATATCATAATGATTTTACTGTAACATTTATAAATACACTAATGTGATTGACTAGAGAATTAACAATATAATAGTACAAAGATTAGCTATTATTATATCATAAAATTAAAACTTAAACTTTATGTGAATGTCTAATGAAAACACCATCCCCAGCAAAGACACCACCCACAGCAAAGACACCACCCACAGCAAAGATGCCATCCACAGCAAAGACACCATCCACAGCAAAGACGCCATCCACAGCAAAGATGCCATCCACAGCAAAGATGCCATCCACAGCAAAGATACCGTCCACAGCAAAGACACCATCCACAACAAAGACACCATCCACAGCAGAGACACCATCCCCAGCAAAGACACCATCCACAACAAAGATGCCATCCACAACAAAGATCCCATCCACAACAAAGATACCATCCACAGCAAAGACGCCATCCTTAGCAAAGACACCATCCACAGCAAAGACACCATCCACAGCAAAGACACCATCCACAGCAAAGACACCATCCACAACAAAGACACCATCCACAGCAGAATAACACCATCCCCAAAAAGACACCCTCCAACCAAGAATGCCCTCCACAAACAAGATACATCCACAACCAGATAAACCATCCACAGCAACAGACCGCCATCCTCATCAAAGACACCATCCACAACAAAAACACCATCCACAACAAAGACACCCTCCACAGCAAAGACACCATCTACAACAAAGACAACATCCACAACAAAGACACCATCCACAACAAAGACACCATCCACAACAAAGACACCATCCACAGCAAAGACACCATCCACAACAAAGACAACATCCACAACAAAGACACCATCCACAACAAAGACACCATCCACAACAAAGACACCATCCACAACAAAGACACCATCCGCAGCAAAGACACCGTCCACAGCAAAGACACCATCCACAACAAAGACACCATCCACAACAAAGACATCATCCACAACAAAGACACCATCCGCAGCAAAGACACCATCCACAACAAAGACACCATCCGCAGCAAAGACACCATCCACAACAAAGACACCATCCGCAGCAAAGACACCATCCACAACAAAGACACCATCCGCAACAAAGACACCGTCCACAGCAA
>WLWD01002654.1_pt1 | contig 12253 bp, 8 predicted proteins | sample 6712731 | NCBI WGS metagenome assembly WLWD01 (sample SAMN12718690, study PRJNA576275) | sponge metagenome | isolation source: marine sponge | host: Mycale hentscheli | place: New Zealand: South Island, Marlborough, Capsize Point | collected 2014-11-01
CGTGACGACTCAAGGCAGCACTAAGTGGTCACTAACTAAAGGAACCTTGAGTACTATGTTAGTCAGTCAACTTTATTCTGAAAATGCAGTCTGCTTGTAAGCTAGTATAACATTCATTGACAAAACACTAATGAACTATTCCATAAAAATTAAATACTGTAAACTTCCAGTATGAAGAAGCTTTTAAAGAGTTGGATTATGACAGTGTCAGTGATAGGTTTAATTGTCCTCAACATTCCGGTAGATTTTCCTTCAAACAAGGATTGAATTGTCACTGGAAACATTCACAGCAATTCCTTGGACGCTCTTGCATCTCAAACCTGTAACAAAGAAGGGAAAGCAATTACATGTTACCAAAGGTCCAGTGCTCCTTTCAGGAACACAATGCTGTTTTCACTACAGTACAGTACAGCACTTGATGTTACACTGCTCATCTCTACTCGATAAAGGTCTCAATAATGACCTTCATAGGAATGCTTAATCAGAAAACTAAAATATACATTATGAATGTAAGAATGTAAAAAAAGCAAGAAAAGTACCTCTTACTAAGATGAATGAAAGAGACCACAATGGCACTTTATATACTGTACACTTATGTATATGTAAGTGTATACAATATATGAGTTTGTACATGAGGAAGCCAGGTGTGATGAGCCCCACATCAAAAACTTTAATTTGTACAGATATAGCAGCAAAAGTTCTACAATTTACTCATGGGCTGATACAACAATTTGTAATAATTGAAACTATCATTTCTCAATGATTTTACATGCCACAGTTGTTCATATATGTGCATGTGATACAGAGAGTACTAGTGATTGCAACATTGTGCTCGTATCTATCAGGGGAATCTTGTACAACATGGCATGAAATTTTTGGATGACTTCACTAAACTTTGCTCTAAGTCAGAAAGCATTCAGATGGACTCCTTTTGTTACAAACAATGTAAGTAGTAAATTTAAGAGCAAATGAAAACAGTGGTGTAGGAAGATGATTCACTAAGGGTGGGCTCGAAGGGCAAGTTTTTTTTGTGGTTTGCAGGTGTTCATGCAAGAAATCACATTGATCCTGGCATAGTCTATTGACACACACTACACTAAGCCGAAACAGAGTAACTATAATGCAGTGAAGACCCACTAGTGGGTAGGGTAATGTCAGAGTTCCAATAAAGAACAGTCAATGACAGTGTTCTAGGTGATAAATATAAACAAAAAACGAATCATCGACGATGCACGACGGTACACGAAAATACAACAAATAAGCATGCATGATACTAATGATGAAATAAAGTGTAATGTTATAGTTGTTCTGGCAGTCAGAGAAAACATGAAAGTATGAGAAAACATGAAACTGTTGGCTTCACATAGGGTACTAACTGTTGTGGAAAAGGTTCCCCTATCGTCACGTCGTAATCATGTGAGCAAATAATTTCTTGCAATTTGAGATAGTTTTGCTTAATCCTGAGAATTTAACAGAGAGAAAAATAAAGATAGATTGCAAACGATTCTACTAAACTTTTCTAAGCAGTACAAAACATCAGAACCATCTTTACATAAATATTTCGAAGAATACTACATATGTTGCACTTGTAATACATGTAACTAAACTATTGGTCGCTCAATGTAAAACACGTACATTACATGTTATTTCACAAAATGGGCAATGTGCTAGGAAGATTGGCCTTGCTAATGTAGATACAAGCATGAATATTGAAAGACATGTTTGCAGTAACATTTTTAACACATGGTGGAATTCTAATATTAAATTAATTTGCTTCCATCAGCTCAAGATTAATGAATGACAAAGAAAACAAATAGTTGATGGTCTCTTTCATATTTTGATGCACACTTCCACTAACTAAAAAAAGAACTGATGTGGAAGAAAGTGGGTAGAGAGAAAGGGAGACCTCAACATGGGATAGTCTATTATCACCAGACCCTTCACCTACCGCTACATGGGGAAAGGGTCTGGTAGACTGACATAGAACAGTTTGTTAACTGCAATTTGCCTTATTGGTATGGTTACCTGGTGTCATCCTCCTAAACTACACCAGTCTGTGCTGATGTGAGCCCGTGGTCATGTCTGCGCATGCTCCTTGCATGAGGCAGTGGTATGATCCTGGATCCACCCCCATGTGTAGTCTTGGGGTTGAGAGACTCAGCAGGTCAGTGGCAATTAGCGTTAATTGCCCTGCATCGCCAGAGTCCCCCCAAAAGGCCACAGGAGGCAGCCAACACCCCCAAGGCTATAAGTGATAGGTTAGAAAAGGGGGTTGACAGCTCTCTTACCAATGGTAGTAGGCTGTATACTTGTGAAAGTAAGTACAGACAAGCATACACAGTGAGAACTGATCATTATGACAAGAGTAATGCTGAAGTACCCTTGACCCCCCAACCTTCTCCCTCTCACTGGCTTTGTAATGTGGCCATACAATGAATACTTATTGGTTCCTCAGAGAAGGGAGTGGTGCCACTGACCTTCGAGCTGTGATCAGCGCCTGGTACCTGGATGACTCCAGCTACCATGTCTGTTTCGGGTAACCGAATGGACACAGCTTCAGTAAACCAGGACTGGTGAGTCCTGCATATTCCCACCTCACCTGCTTTCACTGCACGCTGAAGTCTAAGTAGACTCCAGGAACTCAACCTGGGTAATGGCTGTCAAGTGAGGGGAGAGTACCCCCAGTAGTCGTTAATAAGTGAGGGACCGCATTCCCAGGTAAGAAGACCTGAACGAGGGCAATGTACGTATCAGTTAGTGATTAGCTGAAGGGCTGCTTGCCCTAATAGCTGTGAGGGGCAGTATGCAGTAGTATTAGATGTTGAATGAAGGGAAGCCTAGTGCCCTGGACAGCTACTTAATGTGGTCTGTCTTACTGTCACACCACTACCGGGTGGAGAATCTACCCTCACATGCTAACAGTACCATAACTCCTCTCTACACCACTCTTGCCATGTCAAGTGGCTTGTGACTCCAAGATTTACTGCTATAAACTAGTTGGCGAGCGAGCGAGACACTCTTAGGGGTAACACAATTGAAAATCAGGGATGTTTGTTTGTTTGTAATTATGTGTGGACGTACTTATCTCATTTTGTACTTTGACCCTCGCATATTTTTGTGTTCGCTCCGTGTTCGACCCCATCCAAAACTTCACTAAAAGGAATCCTCCAGTTTAGCGATCATTACCAGTATCACCCTAGAAAGTGAATTATTTACCAATTTGAATTCTTTTGCGGGTGCAGTTAAAACTAAAAAACTTGTGGGAGCTCCATTTTTATTTGTGTTAGGGGCAGTGGTAAGTTAATACGCTATTTGTCACAGTTATAAGCCGTACGCAACAGTATTTACTTGAAAATTCATTGTCCACTAGACTAACCATGAAGGTTAAGTCTTGCGTAGGTATGTCAGTTGTGTGAAAGTATTGTGTTACAACTACTAAGAATATAAAAAAGAAAACGTTTAATTAAAGTGACTTGATTCTATTGCTTCTTTTGCAATTCAAACAGTTGCGGGGAGCAGTTACTATGGCATTGAATCCCCTTCACCGTATATACCTAATTAAAAAATTCGACTTTATTTTAGTAGCTTGAGCGTTAGTAGTTAAAATCAATCGTTTAACAATAGTGTAGTTAAAGGCTCGCTCGCCATTTGTGCTCAAGCCCACCACTAGTACTACAGTTCAACCCTCCCCTGGTTGCACCACCTTCTCCACATCCCTATTCACATGGAACTTCAAAAGTTGGTATTAGCTATTAAGTCAAGTGACAGTGCCTTAGTAGTCACAGTCGGTGTGCCTGGTGGATGCAGCAACAGACACAAGTGAGAAGGAACATGTCCTAATCACGTGACGGGATAATTGAGTGAGTGCCATGCAGATGCATATGTGAGCCTGAGAACAGATAGGCAGTGAGTCTGAGAATACATCAGTGAGCCTTAGCATACATAGGCAGTGAGCCAAAGAGAGCAAAGGCAGTGAGCCTAAGAATATACAGGCAGTCAGGGTTCCAACTAAATATTTTAAGTGCAAGGACAACATGTCCTTTCAAATGTATTTTGACCTGACAAACTAGAAATTTGACCAGACAAAGTTATCAGAAAAAATTTCATTCCAAATTGTTTAATAAAGCAATGCAAAGAAATACAATATTTAGTCAGTGTCTGAATGTGAGGACTAAAGTTCCTACACCCCCTGACCTTGTCCTCAAACCTTCGGCATACACCACATTTGATTTTAGCTACGTTGAACCTATCAGCTGCTTCATACTCCAAACAAGTCTTGGTATTGACAGACTTGTCATTTTCCAGCTTCCATTTTTCCAAGGTGGCTACCGTTACTCCTCTTTTCTTAGCGGGAGGGCAGGAACTGGTGCTGCTACTGGAGCTTCTTTTCATACTCTTTACAAGCCAAACTCTTTACAAGCCAAACTCTTTACAAGCCAAGCGGTACTGAAGTCAGCTGCTACTTGACCTCATTCACCCACCAGCCAGCCACTTAGGGTAGTGCTAAAATGCAGCTGGTAATGGTTATTATTAGGACCTTATGTTAGACCGAATACAGGGTGGCCGGACAAGTGCTATTTTTGGCCGGAATGTGTCCGATGTCCGGCAGCTATTTTGAGCACTGGGCAGTGAGCCTGTGACTAGATAGGCAGTGAGCCTGAGGATACATAAGTAGTGAGCCTGAGAATACATAGGTAGTGAGCCTGAGAATACATAGGCAGTGAGCCTGTGACTAGACAGGCAGTGAGCCTGAGAATACCTAGGCAGTGAGCCTGAGAATACATAGGCAGCAAGCCTGAGAATACATAGGCAGCAAGCCTGAGAATACATAGGCAGCAAGTCTGAGAATACATAGGCAGCAAGCCTGAGACTACCTAGGCAGTGAGCCTAAGAATACATAGGCAGTGAGCCTGAGACTAGATAGACAGCAAGCCTGAGAATACATAGGCAGTGAGCCTGAGACAAGATAGGCAGTAAGCCTATGAATAAATACATAGGACGCGAATCTGAGAATACATAGAAAGTGAGTCTGGGAATACCTAGGCAGCAAGCTTGAGAAAACGTAGGCAGCAATCCTGATAGTGCATGCAAAAATAGATAGGCCCTGGGCCTCAGTGCAATATTAGGTAAGCAAGTCTGAGTGTGAGGATGGGTAAGAACAAGAACAATAATACTACTCAAGCATGACAATACATTGGTGGTGAGTCTGGCTGTGGCAAGGCAGCACACGAGTGCGAGATAGGTGGCGAACCTGATAGTTGAAACTAGATATTTGGGTGTGGGACTAGATATTATGTAGGTGGCTAGTATACAAATTGATAGGCAGTGAGCCCGAGAGTGCGCACGAATACATTGGTGAGCTAAAGAACAAGAATTGGGTGTGAAAACAGATAGACAGTAACATGAGTGTGAGAATAGATAGAGAGTGAGCCTGATAGTGTGAGAATAGATAGGCAGTGAGCCTGATAGTATGAGAATAGACAGTGACCACGACCTGCTGTCCACGACCCCATGCTGGTGCAAAGGCCTGGAGGCGCGAAAGACCACATTGGCGATAAATAGCAACACATCTTCCTTGCTATCTGTCACCATACTAATAGAATCCGTTAAGCCCTTCAAATAGACAAAAGTTTCTAGAGAAGACATAGATTTCGTTGCGTTCTGGAAATCCGAGATGAGCTTGATTCCCAGACTAGTTCTGTTCGAGCCTAAAGTGTCTATGAGTATTTCTTTTAACTCAGAGTAAGTGCAGGTATCTCTATCAATCGAAGCTACTATAGCAGGCTTTTGGTATAGTATAGATTTGAAGCGCGAAGAAGGCACACCAATGTCTCGCAAGTCAGCTTCAAGCTTGCGTAAATACTTCTTTTAACTCAGAGTAAGTGCAGGTATCTCTATCAATCGAAGCTACTATAGCAGGCTTTTGGTATAGTATAGATTTGAAGTGCGAAGAAGGCACACCAATGTCTCGCAAGTCAGCTTCGAGCTTGCGTAAATACTTCGCGATATCTGCTCCATCCTTGTGAGGAGGCAGATTATTAATCAGCCTGTTTCTATCAGCACTCTCTTGAACTCCCGCTGACGCACCAGTGAGGGTGGCCATACTGTCAACCATTCAAGAGAATTGGGTCATGAATGTATTAAAACTCTGGGGCCCAAATTCACCACTAACCCCACTACCAGGGGGTAAATCTTCACTGTGATCCAACCCATCTAACTCATGGGCAATCTCCTCTTCGTTCAACATGCCTAAGACGGTTTCCTCCGAACTACCTAAGGCACTACTACTACAGCTACTCAAATATACACTACTACCTGGAGCTAACAGACTCTCAGGACTAACAGCACTACTACTACGCAGATGAGTACCAGCTCTACCCTGACTATACTCACTACCAGAATCACCACCGATGGCTGAATCAGAATTCTTTCCACTCTTGACTCTCTTACACGCTCGCGACGGCTGCTCTCTCTGGCTCATCCGGGGAAAATCCAGACGTCAGAGAATCCTGCAGACAACAACAACACGAGCACAAAAACAAAACCGCAATTACAACTAATATTAACAAGTGAACGGGTGATAATTACAAAAAAAATAATGACACGTAAAAAAAAAATCCGAAGACAAACACCACGTGCACTGAGCACTAAATAGAAACGAAAAACAGTTTGTAGCCTAGTCAGTACGCAAACGATACGAAAGAAGACTGAGGGGTTAAATCAGTAGCGACGACTGTAGACACGAAGCCGACGAAGGGACCAATCAATGACGCGAGCAGGCGAAGTAGGAAAGGGTCTTAATCCAGTCCAGGCACCACCGCTGCCGCCAGTTGTAGGTTAAGTAGTTGTCGGAAGCCCTGACTCAACTATGCACACGCTATGCACACGCTGTTCAAAAGATATACACACACAATGACAATGTTCTCCTTGATCTTCTCTTTATTCTTCTCTCTTCTTCTTCTTCTCTCTTGTGGCCACACCCACAGCTACTAGTACTCTACGAAAGCTGAGGTAAGTAAGTAATTCCATATTTTGTTTGCTAAATATACAATAATAACTCTGGCCTTTCTTTTATGTAGCTAAGAGCTTGTTGTCGACAGTGACTGGTAATTCAAATAGTCTGAATGGCTTCAATATGATACTACGGAAGTTACCATTGCTCAAGAAATGAGGTAAGAGTAATTTTGTATTTGTGTGCTAAAAGTGATTGTCTTTTGTTTTTGTAAACTGAGAGCTTGTTGTCAAGAATTCACGGTAATTCAGATAGTCAAAATACTCAGGAAATTGAGGTAAGTAGTAATTCCATATTTGTTGTCTTAAATTACAAATAATAACACTGTTTTTTTGTTTATTGTAGCTGAGAGTTAGTTCAAGAATTACTGGTAATTGAGATTATCAGAATGGCAGATGTTTGATAGAAAAGTTACCATTAATCAGGTAAGAGAGTGATTTTGTATTTGTTTTCTGAAATAAAAGGTATAGTGTTTTCATGAACTAAGCTAAAACATAGTAACAATACTTAGTTTTATGTTACCTAACTATCAGGCTCGCTAGCCATTTGTGCTCAAGCACACCACTAGTTGGCGAGTGAGCGGAGCATGCTAGATAGTAAGGGGTGGATAATGCAAAATCTGGTATATGTTATATTTATATTATGTATATAATCGGCGAGCGAGCGTAGCGAGCGAGACACTTACAGGGGTAAAAATGAAAAAATCGGGGATGTTTGTTTATTTATATATTATATGTATGGACGTATGTATGTCATTTTGTACTTTGACTTTCCGTATTTTTGTGTTCGCTCCGCGTTCGACCCCGTCCCAAACTTCACTAAACAGAATCATCCGGTTAGCGACCATTACCCGTATCACCTTAGAAGTTGAATTGTTTACGGCTTTGAATTGTTTTGCGGGTGCAGACGTTAAAACTCAAAATCTTATGGGAGCTCCATTTCTATTCGAGTTAGTGGCGGTGGTAAGTTAATGCGCTATTTGTCACAGTTATAAGCCCTACTCAACAGTATTTACTTAAAAATGCATTGTCCACTAGACGAACCACGAAGGTAAGTCTTGCGTAGGTATGTTCAGTTGTGTGAAAGTGTTGTGCGTTACAACTACTATATCACAAAGAAAATTTTAAATAACGTGATTAGATTTTGTTGCTTCTTTTTCAATTTAAACTGATGAGGGGAGCGGTTACTATGGCATTGAAACCCCTTTACCTCACACGTAATTTAAAAACTCGACTATATTTTAATAGCTAAAGTGTTGGTTGTTAAATTTAACAATAGTGTAGTTTAAGGCTCTCTCGCCATTTGTGCTCAAGCACACCACTAGTGTATGTATGTATGTATGGATTTTACGTATGTTCTTTAAACGTGCACGGGATCGTTTTTCTTCAAAAAACACGGCTTTTTATGCTTGACCCTAGTTTATTCTGAAACAACAGCATTAAGCAAGCCTAACTTTATACTTAAGCTCCAAAGTGTGAGAAAATTCTGTGAAAATGCTTGCTTTTCAAGAAACAAAAAGTTGATTCGACCGGTTACTATGGCATTGAAGACCCTTTACCAGATATAAATTCAAATCTTCGCCTTTTTTCTGGCTAAATGTGGCTTGTTAGTTGTCAAGATCCACCTATAGTCAATACTAATTAGAGAGCTATCACTACTTCTGAAAAGCGTATGTAAGCACATAAAGTATTAATGCTAAGGAAGCCGGGATGCTGGGGTAAGTACGTAATTCCATATTTGTTAGCTAACTATTCAAAAATAACTCTGGCCTTTTTTTATTATAGCTAAGAGCTTTGTCAACAGTGACTGGTAAATTCAAATAGTCAGAATGACTCGAATTTGGTACTACAAAAGTTACCACTGCTCAAGAAAATGAAGTAAGAAAGTCATTTTGTATTTGTGTGCTAAAATTTATTGTCTTGTTTTTGTAGCTGAGAGCTTGTTGTCAAGAATTCAAGGTAATTCAGATGGTCAAAGTTACTTTCAATTTGATACAACAGAAGTTATCAATACTCAAGAATGAGGTAAGTAGTAATTCCATATTTGTTGGCTAAAATTACAAATAATAAACACTGGTTTATTTTTTATCGTAGCTGAGAGCTTGTTCAAGAGTTACTGGTGATTGAGATTATCAGAATGGTTGATATTTATACTACAAAAGTTACCATTAATCAGGTAAGAGAGTGATTTTGTATTTGTTTTCTTTCTTATCCGAACACCCCTCGGTCCCAACGTGTTCGGATAACTGACATCCTACTGTATATTGTTTGCATGAACTAAGCTAAAACATAGTAACAATACTTTGTTTTATGTTACCTAACTAGCACTCTCGCTCGCTATTTGTGCTCAAGCACACCACTAGCATATATGTATGTATGGATGGTACGTAAGCCCCTTAAACACGCGCGGGTTCCCTTTTTTTCTACAAAATAACACGGCCTTTTAGGCTTAACCCCAGTTTATTCTGAAACTACAGCATTAAGCAAGCCTTACTTTATACTTAAGCTCCGAAGTATAAGAAAATTCCTGCGAAAACTCTTGCTTTTCAAGACACTAAAAGTTGATTCGACCGGTTACTATGGCATTGAAGACACTTTTCCAGACTTAATTTCAAAACTTCGCCGTTTTAGGGGGATACGGAGTGCCGATTGTTGGTTGTCAAGAGCCATTGGTAGTCAGAATGCCGTAATATTAATGCTAAGGAAGCTACTACTACTCCAGGGAAGCTGAGGTAAGTACGTAATTACGTATTATTGTTAGCAAAATATGCAAAAATAACTCTGGCCTTTCTTTTTTGAATCTTTTAGCCACATTTTTATGACATCTTCCAAGGATTAAAAAATTCCAACCGCTCTTTCAAGTACCCAAAAGTTACTGTGACTTGTTACTATGGCATCAATTCCAGTTACCAGACGTAGTTTCAAAACGTTGTCGCTTTTTCGGGATGCTAAATGCCCCATGTTGGTTGTCAAGATCCACTGGTGGTCAGAACTGCTATGCCGGTCTTAATACTACCGAAGCCACCATTTGGTAGAAGTACGTGGTTCCATATTGTTTAGCTAATATTACAATAATAACTTGGGCTATTTTTTTGTAGAGCTATGGCTTGTTAACCAGTTACTGGTAATTGAGTATAGTCAAAATGGCTAAAATTGGATACTACAGAAGTTAACATTATTCAGGAAGTTAAGTAAGAGAGTAATTCTGTTTTTGTTTGGTAATATTAATAATTAATTGCTATATTATACATTACTTTGCATGAACTAAGCAGAAGTATATTATGTAGCAATACTATAGTTTTATGTACAGTGGCTACAGTGGAGTCCAACACTTGGACTGGAGGACCCTACCTACGGTTAGTAAGCTAAATTAATGGGGCTCATTAGGGTTTATAGGGGGCGCTCTACTACTGTATTATGTCGTAGAGGTTGTGAATCCTCTCCTGAACTTCCAAACAGTACTTCAGGAACTGTAAGAATAGGCAAGCCTAAGTATAATTTGCTTTATTTAGCAGTTTAGTGGTGTTTTTAGAGCAGGTTTTCTGGCTGGTATAAGTGCAGCCATTGCTGGAGCAGCAGCAGCAGCTTAAGGAGGAACCTTCTGGTGTAACACAGTCATAATTTGTTCCAGCTGACTCTTGGGTGAGGTGAGAATGGTACCCAAGGTAGCATGGGTTGAATGTGGATTCAGTGACCTGATGAGGCCTTGCATTTCAGACACCAACTTGTTGCCAGCAGTAGCAAAGTCAGCAGAGGTGGGCACACCATGCATCAGCCAAGAATCCGCAGAGCTCCTCAATTCCTGATGGCGGAGAAAATATGTTCCCTTTTCTATGGCATCTTGCATCTTCTCAATGTGCCCATTGTAGATGTCTTCCACCTTCAAATTGTTGTCCACTTCTTTCTGCAAATCCTCTTCGCTTGATCCCTCTGCTGCCATGATACTCAGCAACTGATCCTGAGGTTCAAGCATGGCAGCTTTGAATGCTTCCAGTTTCCGCCAGAGGTCATCCATAGGGATATCTCGAATGTCCAGTGTGAGAAGGTTCTCTGTGTTATGGAGGATCTGCCTAGTAGCTCGAGTGCGAGCAGTAGATCTTCTGATCCTGGCCTGAGACTGTGACGGTGGCCATGATATGGAAAGAAGTGCAGACCAACTTAGAAGTAGGTTAGTAATAGAAGTGAGTAGGCGCTGTTCCTTGAAAGGAATAAATTGGAGTGTTCTTTCACTGAAGGTAAGTAGGATTCGACAATGGAGTGGTCCAAAAGCGGTAATGTGATGTTGCACAGAAGATACTGAAGCTGAAACGGTGCTCTCGGTAATTGTTCACGGAAGATAAAACCTGGTAAGGGGTTATCTGATGAGAAGTGGTTGCTCAAGAAAATGAGGTAAGAAAGTAATTTTGTATTTGTGTGCTAAAATTGATGGTCTTTTGTTTTTGTAGCTGAGAGCTTGTCAAGAATTCACGGTAATTCAGATAGTCAAAGTAACTTCAATTTGATACTACAGAAGTTATCAATACTCAGGAAATTGAGGTAAGTAATTCCATATTTGTTTGCTTAAATTACCAATAATAACACCGATTTTTGTTTATTGTAGCTGAGAGTTTGTTCAACAGGTACTGATAATCGAGATTATCAGAATGGCAGATGTTTAATACTACAAAAGCTAACAAATCAGGTAAGAGAGTGATTTTGTATTTGTTTGCTGAAATAAATGGTCATAACTGCTATTATAGTGTTTGCGTGAACTAAGCTAAAACATAGTAACAATACTTAGTTTTATGTAACCTAACTATCAGGCTCGTTCACCATTTGTGCTCAAGCACATCACTAGTTTTATATATGTTTGGATGTACTATGTCATTTTGTGCTTTGACCCTCGCATATTATTATGTTCGCTCCGTGTTCGACCCTGTCCCAAACTTCACTAAACAGAATCCTCCAGTTTAGCGACCATTACCTGTATCACCTTAGAAATTGAATGGTTTACCGCTTTGAATTCTTTTGTGGGTGCAGTCAAAAACTTATGGGAGCTCCATTTCTATTCGAGTTAGTGGCGGTGGTAAGTTAACACGCTATTTGTCACAGTTATAAGCCCTACGCTACAGTATTTACTTGAAAATTCATTGTCTACTAGACGAACCACGAAGGTAAGTCTTGCATAGGTATGTTCAGTTGTGTGATAGTATTGTGCATTACAACTACTATTAAGAATATCACAAAGAAAATTTTAAATAAC
>WLWD01005393.1_pt1 | contig 12251 bp, 10 predicted proteins | sample 6712731 | NCBI WGS metagenome assembly WLWD01 (sample SAMN12718690, study PRJNA576275) | sponge metagenome | isolation source: marine sponge | host: Mycale hentscheli | place: New Zealand: South Island, Marlborough, Capsize Point | collected 2014-11-01
TAATGCACGGACATTAATGTCCTGCAGAACTGGCATAACTATTGGTTTCATGTTTTACACTGTGGTTAAACTGTAACTAAACAATCAAAGAAAATGAATACATATTGAACTAAGGGGAGAAAGATAATTAAAATAAACATAAAAACATATACTCAATCTAAATAAAGTAAACTTGATCAGTAATAAGAGGCAATATTTGTAGGCTTGCCAATTCTCCACTGCCGTCCCTGTAGCAATGCTTTTTGTTACAATATCCTCCACAAAGATATTCAAGAGTTCTTCCACATTGTGGAGCAAAACAGCTGATGATACAAATCCTATCTTTTTAGAAATTAATCATTTCTTTCTCATCAGTTTATCCTTAGGAAAGTTATGAAATGATCACCATGTTGTTCTTTCTTCTGTTATCTTAGCATTCAGGGAACAAAGCAATCTCTTTTTCTAACTTCTCGTTTAAGACTCACCAATCCCTCCAGAGAAATTAGTATCTTCACCACAATCAGCTTCTAAGAAGCAGGCCACCCCCAGGCTATAGAATTCTGAGAAAAACCAGCCAGTCTCAGTTTTCAAGGTGAGTTCCAAGAAGAAGTAGGGTGGTTAGATAACCATCACCAAATTTCACTCCTAGGAATTCCAATAGCCAGGGCTGAAAATCCTAAACTTTTGCTATCAGCAGTTAGTAAATTTCATAATAAAGCTATTCCTGTAATTTGGAAGCTCTGTGCAGCCTGGCGCTAGTGCTACAGCAAAAAATAGACCAGGCGGTCAGCAAAACTAATACATTTTCAATGGGACACGGTATGCAGTGATACCATCGGTGGGCGTGGTAGGATGTAACGTGATGTCATCATGCAAATCCCCTATTTTGGGTGTGGTCGGTCAAGATATTTAAATTAAAAACAGGTCGAACGCCCCAATTTTGAAGACTGTCGAGTCCGTGGCCGGTGAGCGAGTTATGGCGGAGAGCCTGCCGAAAATTCGTACTAGGGTGAGCGCTAGCTAGTTAGCTACTAAGTCCAACGTTTGTCCGCCTAGTTACTAGATCTGTTGTTTCATGTTACTTCATCCATTGTTTGTAACTAGCTAGATTCATTGCTTGTCTGTTATATCCAGAGACTACTAGCCTGCAAGTACTTGGCATGTGTATAAGTAGGAATGTGTTCACTCCTTTTAATGAGCATGCTCAAACAATACTCTCCTCTTTTTTTTTTCCCCAAAAAACAAAAAACATTAGCCACTATTTTATAGAAAAAAGAGGGAAAGTAATGTCTGAGCATGCTCATAACCAATGCACTGGCAACTGGAAAAAAGAGAGGGTAAAAGTCATGTTTCTGAGCATGCTCTTAAAAAGCACCAGGTTCTTTTTATGAGCATGCTCAGACATGACTTTCCCTCTCTTTTTTTCAGTTGCTAGTGTGTTTTTGAGGATAGTTAGACAAGACTATCCCTCTCTTTTTGCTATAGTTAACTATTTTACTCTAGCATTTGAAGTCTAGTTTGTTGCATTTGAAGTCTAGTTTGTTGCATTTGAAGTCTAGTTTGTTCCAGAAATACAGTAAGGTGTGTGTTTATAACACAAAATACAACATATACTTGTAATGTTATTATCTATTGTGTTTTTTTTTTGTTGTGCTTGTTATTGGTTCATTTATAGTTTCTTAAAAATGTGTAAAGAATTTGTATTTGAGATGTATATTTATACGTTTGCGCACTTTTATAGGAAGATTATGTTTTTGTGTTCTTCTTTTAATGTATATTCATGTGTTAGCATTTGTATAAAGCACAGCTGGTGTCTTTCAAACTTTTTTTACAATTTTTTATTATTTTGTCCTGACTAAACAGTTGGTACCGTTACATTAAAAAATTTAATAGTGAAGTTCTCATTTCTGTTGATTTACAGCTAAAAGCTAGAAACTCTTCCACAGCTATATCAGCAAGCTAAGCCTTGTACTACCCTCTAAATACTATAGGGGTCATGCTAAACAGCTTGCACAATTAAAAAAAATGACTTGCTTCGATTAAGCATACTGACTGGATTTTCGCTGAACTTGCTGCTCTGACAGGTCCCTACTTCTTAGTCTTTCTACCAGCTACAGTTGGGGAGTAGTGAGAATATCTAAGCCAATGATGTCCCCAACATTTAAAATAGCATCATTTTTTACATTCCTAGAAGTGAGGCATGCGGTAAACAGTGAAGATTAAAACTTTAACGTAGTCGAACCGAAAAACTATATTTTATCAACCAACATATCGTTTTTCACTCTTTTTTCTTTTTCTTCTATAGCTCCTTCAGTGCAAAAAAAAAATCGTTCCATTGAACAGAATTGAAAACCTATCTTTTCTGGTGCCTACTGTACATTATTTTTAGCATAGGAAGAAACAGCATATTCTCTTGTTATGTGTTTGCGTATTTGGAACATCATGTCATTGTTTTGTCTTTGTGTTGTGTGCACACATTTACGCATTGTACCAGTAGTATGTCTGTGTGTTTGTTTATTTCTCAGTATTGTTTTTACTATTTTTATATACTAAATATTGTATTGTATATAAGCATTGTGTGAGAAATTGTATGTTTGTGTGTTAGTATGTCACACAGTTGCTATTGTTATTGTGTGTGTACTACATTTCTATAAATTATAGTGAGTAATGTTACAGTATTGTGTTTGTTTACAAGTCTTCCATAAATTTGTTTGTGTGTTTGCATGTTAAAGTCTCGTTTAAATAGCACTTAGTGCTGTTTGTTTGCTTGCTTGTTTGTATATCAATTTAATTATATATTTATTTATTTATTTGTATTTAGAGAGATCTCCATCCTCCAGTCTCTCTTCACTGGGAGCGCTGCCATACATGGAGTGAGGATGTCTGGCCTAGACAATGTGCAGTACTACATAATACAGTCATAGTTATGCATGATGATTATCGCACACTTCACATCTCTACTGACCTTCACTCATGGACTACTACTCATGCACCATATGAATACTCGTCCCTAACTACCTACCAGTCTAAGTTTGTATTGGTTGGTGGACGTCATCCCTCCACTGGCGAACTCACTAACTCTCTGTTGACTAGTACTACTGGTCTAGACTGGAAGCCATCGCTACGTGCCATGCCTACTCCTCGCTACTGGACATCATCAGTTAGTGGAGGATCACCAGAGGTCCTGGTCGTGGCTGGTGGGGGTGGCTCAATTGGCGAGAGGTTGGATGTTGTGGAAGTTCTACTCAACGACCAGTGGACGACTGCAGACTCACTTCCTTCTTCATGCTACTACATGCGATCAACATTCCATGAAGGCAACTTCTACTTCACAGGAGGAGAAGGCAAGAGGAAGATTCTATTTATATGCAATTTAGAGTCCCTCATAGCATCTGCTAGTAATGGCAGGACAAGAAGACAAACAATATGGAGGACAGTAATCACACTTACTGCCATCTTTGCTATCGTCTCCTGTGTATCGAATCTAATCGGCATCGATGACTATTCTACCATTAGCAGTTACTCCAACAAGACAGAGGAGTGGATTGAGACTACTAGTGAGGGAGATAGACCAGAACAGAAGTATAATCTTGGATGGATAGCTACTGCAGTCTTGTCTACTGGACAGTTGCTGGTTGCTAATAGTGATGGAGTATACAAAGGCACTCTGTCAGGTTAGTGTAAGTAAATAGCAGCATCTCTATAAAGCCATCTTGCCTTCAGTGCTATTGGCTCCTCTTTAGAATGTCCCATTTATAGATTATATGGGAAACTAAAGTTAGGTACTAAAAACTTGTACTATAATAAAACTAGAATATTATTATTTATTATTAAGTTAATTATGTTAAAACTAAATATTTATTATATTTTATGATAATTATAATAAGTAAGGTAATTGATTGTCTTTGCCAAAATTGCAAGTGCTATAATGCAGCTGCTTCTACTGGCAGCTGCTTCTACTGGCTTAGCTCCAGGCTATAAAACCAGCTGCCCACACTCTGTATTGCAGGAGCCAGCTAATGGTACTGGTGCAGTGTGCTGGTTACTTGTATAGTATAACCAATGAGACTGTATTAACTGTAATTAGTGTTTATTTGCAATATTTTATAATGCATATTTTATTTTATGTTTAATAGTTCTCAAGTATGAAGATGCATACAAACACTTCATTGTTTCCAAAGAAGTGTTGGAGCTTCTGTCTTTAAAGTTTATGTCCCTTGGTCCTCCAAGACAAGGCAAGAGTACAACTCTTAGGAGAATAAAAAAAGAGATCATAGATCTTCTGTCAGCTAAAGAAGAGGAGCAGATTCATGGCAGCACAGGTGCAGTACAGTGTTGCTCCAATATGCTAGTCCAAGGCAAGTCTGATCCAACTACAGCAGAAAGAACCACAAACTGGACCATTGTAAAGAATCTCATTGAGGAAGCTTCTCTACTCTTTCACACTCTCAAAGATTGTCTGGAGACCGAATCCACTTCTGAAGCTGAATCCACTTCTGAGGCTACTGCTGATTCCCATGGAGGTAGTGACACCAGGGCAGAGGTCAGTCAGGCTAGCAGTACACAGCAGTCTCACTCTGTTGAAGAACCACCCCAGCCTTCATTATTGCAGAAGATGATGGCAAGATTGAAATATTTTACCCAAAATAGGCAACCCAGGCATAAGAAAACCACTCCACTCTCAACAGCACATGACCAACCAGCTGATCAGGCAGTATCATCACCAGATTATTCTGAAATAGCTGCCATATTCGAAACAGTGTCCAAACAACCACACTTTGCAGAAAATGTGAAGCACTCTTTTAAAGCTTTTTTTAGAATGGAGGACACCGGAGGTCAGCCTGAGCTGATGGACATGCTACCAGCACTCACCATAGGACCTGGCCTCTACTTGCTGTTCTTTAGCTACAAGTTCCAACTAGATGAGGAGTATCGGGTCTTTTATCAGAGAGCTTCAGGAGAGACAACTGCACCAGAGAAATCAGAGTTTACTCTGCAAGAGATGCTTTTGCGTACTCTGGCCAGTATATCTTGTTTCAGTTCCTCCACCCGTCTTCAACCTCAGCCAGGAGCAGACAACTCAGCCATTGGTGAGATACTTGAGTCCTCCAAGTCAGTAGTGTATATAGTGGGTACTCACAAGGACAAGGTTTCTGAGGAAGTCATCGCTACAGTCGACTCTCAGCTTCAAAAAGTGATACGAGACACGGACTCCTACAAAAAAGGCATAGTTCAGTTCTGCTCAAAAGACAAGCTTGTCGTTTCTTTAGACAACATGGGAGGCGGAGTAGAAGAAATCGATCACTTGCATCAGCTACTGGAGAATGCCATGGAGAAACACTTTAAAAAGCTGAAAATTCCAGCTGTTTGGCTTCTGTTCAGCTTGTGTCTTCGCATGAGAGAAGTGAAGACAGCCAGCCTGGAAACCTGCTTGACCTTGTCCAATGCCTTCAATATGACACCCTACGAGACCAGAGCAGCTCTGTGGTTTCTTCACCACCATGCCGGTGTTCTGATGTACTTCCCCAGTGTGCCTGGTTTGGAGGACCTGGTCATCATAGACATCCAGGTAGTGTATGACAGTATCACTGGTGTCGTTCTTAAAGCCATGAGCTTTGATAGCATAGGTCAGGCCACATCCGAGAGATTCAGGAAGACAGGTCGATTCTCTTTGACCGATTTGAAGACAGCTACAGCTGACATTTCAGGAGATCTGATTCCACCAGAGCAACTGGTAGCTTTGCTTGCATATCTTCACTTGATAGCTGAGATTGCATCAGTCGAATCTTCTGATACTAACTCAATCTTAGAAGAAGAGAAAGAATACATCATGCCTTGCGTGTTAGAAAACACTAGTGCTAAGGAACTTGACCTATTCCACAAAGAATCCTGCAGATCTTGTTTTGTGGAACCTTTCTTGATGTACTTCAGTAGTGGGTTTACTCCTATGGGACTCTTTCCTGCTGCAATGGCATGTCTCATATCCAACAAGTCATTCACTTTCATTGCAGAAGGTGTCAAGAAAAACATGGTGCACTTTTTGTATGGAACAAAAAAAGTTCATGTTACTTTTGTATCGAAATCTAAATATTTTGAAGTCGTAGTTTCTTGTGATCCTACTTTCCAAGACTTCTTTCACCGTGAATGTACTGCTCTAAAACAAGAAATAGAGGACACTCTAAAGGAGGCTAGTTCCAGAATGAACTACAACAGCTCCATGGACTATCAGTTTGCCTTTGACTGTCGTTCACATGAAGGAGAAAATCATCTTGGAGTGGTGGATGGTGCAGACACGATTCCAGAGGTTATGACATGTCTCTTCAATCCAGACTATCCACAAGCAGTTGTACTCACCAATAGACACCTCATTTGGTATGGACAGGTATGCAGAAATAGACTATGTATTCTAACTTGAAATAACTTACAATGATATTATTTGTAGAAATTTGAGAAGAAAGATCCTGTGGTAGAGGTCTCTGAAAGTAAGTCATGTTATTGTTTTTATTTGGTATATATCATTATAAATGTTTTATTATTAGGAGGCAATAACTTGAGTATATTTCTGAGTGTGTATCCTGACTTGGTCCTCTCAGTGAAGCCTTGTGTTATGACAGTAGCTGATCACTGCTACAGTATTGGACTCATATCACAATATACCTATGACCAACTTCGTGAGCGTAAAGACCTGATTGACGAAGACAGAGCAAGGACTCTTTTGGACAACATTCGTAGAGTCTTTTCATCGAGACCCTCAGCTCTCAAGGAGTTTGTTACTGTATTGTTCCAAACAGGAGAATGTAATCATTTAGCAGATAAAATACGGCGACAGCTCCAGTAAGTGAATTGTTATTATTGTAGTATTTGAATTATTGTATTGTTTGCGTAATAGAATTGTGGAATGAAGTCTGACAAAGCCACATGGACATACATTTGAAAACACTCATTGTATTGCACTTTACACTTTTTTGTATATCATATCCCATATTTCAAATTTACACATTGTTAATTTGTTTTTACTGTTACTTTTAAATAAATTTCATTAGAATGCTCAACATAGTGTTACAAAATAACATAAACATAGTAGCTATGTGATTGTCAAGTAGTTTGATATTAGTTACCAATATGCGCTCGTAGTCTGGTGTAGCCAGACCCTTTACCAACTCCTACCCTGTATTATTGTGTGGCACTTATTGGTACTTTATTGAACCACTACTTGTACAAAAGGGTCAGGAGACAATGGCCATACCATTGCTTCACCACATATATATTGCGGCAGTCAACTACCGTTAGCAAATTACTGTGAATGGCCCTCCTCAACCACAAATAGAAATTCCAATACTGTCAGCCACCCTTTCAAAGTTAGGTTTAGCAAGTATGGCTTGTTTGAATATCTGTCTACTGCACCAGACTATCTTGACCGTACAACTACTCCAGCAAAATGTTCACCCCCTCTCTTGTCTGACAGTATCTTGCTGGCAGTGTACAATGATCCATCACCTCTCTTGTCTGACAGTATCTTGCTGGCAGTGTACAATGATCCATCACCTCTCTTGTCTGACAGTTTCTTGTTGGCAGTGTATATTGATCTAGCTATTACCTCTCTTGTCTGACAATCCATTCCTGATGAGCTGAGGAGAAGTCTTCAAAGTATCACCCTATATGTACCAACTGCTATAGTCATGGCAAGTAGGAACATACTAGGGAGCCTGAGTTTACTGGCAGGAAAAGACCCGGCAACAACAGAGGCTAATATTCAACTATCATCATTGAACCAGCTCACTTTCTAGTTATCATACTATTGCTGTTGAGCTTGTAGTCAGGTTTGTGGCAGTGATTTTGGAGGCTTTCTTTACTCAATTGAATGTGGAGATTACTATATGTAACAACACTTTAAAAGTACTGCCACGCCCCTTTACAGAATGAGAAGAGATAGTATTAATGACAATGGTATAGTTATAAGCCTTTGTAGGGTTCTTTCCATACCACCAAAACAAAAAAAAATTTTTTTTTTGTCACCCGCACTTTATTTTGTATTTGGTGGACTGTGCCACTCGCTGCCAGTCCAGTACTAGTAGCCCCACCCCCAGATTGCGGTTCCAGCTCGAAGTCGCCCCCAACCGTTCTCTTTCAGCGCTGCTGCAGGTCGCCTGTACATCAAAATGAAGGGCCTATTTCTCTGCGCAAGTTTGAGGTGTTTTCTTTTAGCATTTTATAGCTGGAGTATCTCAAATAGTAAGTTACAGAAAAATGTTTAAGTGGACCAGTTTTTTTCCCAACTCACATTTCAAAGTTCAATCAATGATGTAATCGCAAGCACACTACGCAGTACGCACGCCCATGCAACAACAAAAAAAAACGACTGCAAGGTGGTCATTTTGGCTTAGTTTTTATCCATGATGGGTGTCCCTTAGAAGCCTCACCAGCCCTTGGAGTTTAATTTCCAAAGAGGGGTTTTGGCACCAAAGGAATGCAGAGAAGCTTTCAACCTGAATGGTTTCGGAGGTGGCCATTCCTTCACTATGATGAAGCTAAAGATGTAGTTTTCTGCCACACCTATATGATGGCCATTAAATTAAAGAGAATGAAGTCAAAATAATATATTGATCAAGCTTTTGTAATTTGGCCAGCTAGACTGAGCAACCAATAGCCACAATTACCATTTCACTAGCTGGTTGTGATCTGGTTATAAATGAAGATATTGAGTTAGCTCTAAATGGTAATTGAACTGGAAAGTAAATTAGCTCGCTAAAATACAAAAATGAAGTTTTCATTATTTCATAGTGAGTATAACATTTGTGTAGCTTACACGGGGATTTTCTAACTGGAAAGATGGTACCGTTGGATTTAGAAAGCATGAGAAAGTGCTACACACTGTGAGGCTGTGGATGTAATTGTTACCATTCCATCAACTACTGGAAATGTAGGTGACCTACTCTCTCAGCAATATGCAACCCAGAAAAGAAAGAACCAGCAAGCATTGTTTCAAATAGTGTCTTGCATTAAGTTCTTGTGTCGCCAAGGCCTTCCATTACGAGAAGATGGAGATGAATCAGACAGAAATCTGATGCAGGTGCTGTCGTTGAACTAACAGTTACTTGCTAATTCACTATATATTGTGCAATTATGAATCACATAAATGTTATTTGAGACAATAATAAATGTTTTAATCTCGGATACAGATGCTACAAATGGAAGCTGTTCAAGATGTTAATCTGAAGGATTGGTTGAAGAGGAAAGAAAATGTTTACACTAGTCCTAACATTCAAAATGAAGTTATAAAGTTAATGGGCCTTCAGCTTCTTCGGGATATGGCAGCACAATTTCAAGCATCTCCTTTTCTTACAATAAGGCAGATGAAACAACTGATGCTTCCAACACTGCTCAAATTACTCTCTTTCTTCATTGGGTCACTGATGACTTACAAGTCCATGAAGACTTCATGGGACTGTACAGTGTTACTTCCATTGCTGCTGATGTAATAGTTTCTGTAATAAACGATGTATTTCTAAGGATGAATTTGAGTTTTGACACAGTTCATGGTTAATGTTATGATGGTGCAAGTGCCATGAGTGGTTGTAGACAAGGAGTTGCCACGCAAATAAGTGATATTGAACCATGAGCAATTTTCACTTGCTATTAACTTTATAACTTCATTTTGAATGTCAGGACTAGTGTAAACATTTTCTTTCCTCTTCAACCAATCCTTCAGATTAACATCTTGAACAGCTTCCATTTGTAGCATTTGTATCCGAGATTAAAACATTTATTATTGTCTCAAATAACATTTATGTGATTCATAAATGCACAATATAGGGAATTAGCAAGTAACTGATCATGCCCTTAACTTAGCAGCTAGTGATACCATGAAGAAGTCTAAAGTATTAAAAGATGCTTCAGAGACAACTTACGGAATAACAAAGCTGATAAAGATTTCACCTCGAAGAGAAGCTATATTCCTAGCTGTGAAGCAAGATATGCCAGGTTCATCATCAGCTGGTATTCGGTTGCTTTGTCTCACTAGATGGACAGTAAGGGCAGATGCTCTGGCAAGTGTAACATCTAATTTTCAAGTGTTACAACAAACATGGGAAGAATCAATTGAGGCAGTATGTGATACTGAAACAAAGCCAAGGATTAGAGGAATTTCTAATGTAATGTCTACTTTAGATTACTTGTATGGAAATGTGCTAGGGGAAATGTTACTGAAGCATGCAGATTATTTCAGTCGTTCTTTACAGACCAGAACACTTTCAGCAGCTGAAGGTCAACAAATAGCGAAGATGACTATTCAAACATTAAAGTCATTGAGAACTGATTCTTCATTTGACCTATTTTGGTCCAAAATAAGAAAGAAAGCAGCTGATTTGGATGTCGATGAACCTCAATTGCCTCGTCGTCGAAGAATTCCACCTCGCTTTGATGAAGGAACTTCTGAAGGAGACTATCACAGTGATGTTAAGGCATACTACAGGCTGAGTTATTATGAAGCAATTGATTTGATTGTCAACTGCATTGAAAATCGGTTTAATAAGCCTGGGTATAAAACATGAATCTTTGCAGAATCTTTTTTAAAGCATGCAAGCTGGAGGATTTTGAAAGCGAGTTGCATACTGTGTGTCAATTTTATAAGAATGATTTTGATGAGGCAGTTTTGTGCACTCACTTCACACATTTGGCATACACTTTCAATTTCAGAATCAGTCAACTGAAGCCTCCAGTCCAAAAATAAACATTTTTGATGTAAGCTTTCCTTGTCTTCTGGCCAACTGTCCCTCCTAGGTTATGTGAAATGTCTTGTCCAACTAGTGATGCCGCAACCAAAGCGTCATCAGAGACATCATTCAGTGCTCTAAGGCGTATTAAGTCGTATCTTCGAGCAACTATGAAACAGGATCGACTCAATTATTTGATGTTGCTACATGTACACAAAGATAGAACGAATGAAATTGATCTTAAAGTGAACTTGTATAGGGTGCTCTGAACATCGGGCCAGCATTATTTTAAAGTTTTAACTGAATAACAATCATTTATATTGCCATTAAAATATTATTAATCAAAATTTTCATAAGCCATTTCCATTCATTTGATTACACATTTGATCATACCCAGACAGAGTATGGGAGCCCCGGGATTTCCTCCCCCCCCCCCTCTTAAATTAATTTCCCCATCCCCTAAATTTTCTTACCGTGACTAAAATATTTAATATAAAAAAAAAGAGATCAATATAAGTATGAACAACTATAGCTTCATTACTCTACTGCTAGTTTCTTTAAAGCAAAAAGTTCAGTATGAATCCCTGCAATGTGCTTTCTTATAACCACTTGTCCATCAGTTCCTTTAAACACATGTTCCAGTTGTCCGACTCTCCTTCCTGTCAAGTCTACATTGGTCAATTGTCTGACTGTTTTTTTTTTGGCCTTTCAATGCAGTACAATGATAAAAAAAAAACATGCTTAATGCAAAACAAAAAAAATTAAATTAGCAAAATTTGAGTGGAGGGATTAGGAAAGAGGCTACCTCAACTGAATATGAGTAAATGAAATAAAAGTGTTATAGTAATGTATGATTATTTAAATTTAAGCAATGACACAATAACTGAAACAGTTTCGTATTCATTTGTTTGAAACATAATATTTGCTGTAAGTTGTGCATACCTGCACACAATGTTATCTGTAAATATGTAGTCTGAGGCAACAGCATCCTGTACTGGTTGCCATACTTGGATTTCAGTTTCAAACCAGTCTTTATTTAGATGATCTTCAATCCAGTGAACTTGTACCATGTATTCTTCTGTACTGTGCTCATGCAACTGAACTGTTAATTAAAGACCAGTTTTTCCATTGGTCTGCTGTAAATGAACTGAAGCCGCAGCAACTAATTTTATGTGGAATTCTTCCTACATCAGGTGGAGTGACTTATTTATTAACTAAAGCCTGAATTGCAGACGCTAGAGTTCGGAAAACCGTACACCACAGTCTCTTTCTATCTTGTGGCGACATGACAATGTTTTTGCATTTTTCCAGTTAAAACCCTTACTCCTGTGTTTTTCTACACTATGCTGAGGCCATTCATCCCTGTAAAAGCCACTATAATCAGCTTTTGTACCAAAATTGTCAGTTGGAAAATATTTTAAGCACTTTAAGCATCCTTTTAGAGCACCGTGACCAACTAAGCCTCCAACTTTTCTAGTAGCAGGGATATCTGAGGAATTGCAGAGAAGAGCTGCTCGTACAGTTATGCTACAAGTACCCATAGATACACCTTTCCAAAGT
>WLWD01003304.1_pt1 | contig 12250 bp, 17 predicted proteins | sample 6712731 | NCBI WGS metagenome assembly WLWD01 (sample SAMN12718690, study PRJNA576275) | sponge metagenome | isolation source: marine sponge | host: Mycale hentscheli | place: New Zealand: South Island, Marlborough, Capsize Point | collected 2014-11-01
CGGGGTCATTGGATTGTGTGTGTGTGTGTGTATGTGTGTTGGTAGTTGGCACGGGGTCATAGGATTATCTTGCTCAAGCTCATGGAGAAGATTTGTAAAACTCATATTGAAATACTGTCTGAAGAGATGGCGACTAAGTTAGTGGCCTTAGGGTCGTCAGAGCTCACCATGACCTCGGACGTAGAGCCAGAGTGGCAAGGCGCAGCCTCGCAGCTTCTGAGCACTCTCGGTATCAGACACGCCCAGACAGTCATGAAGGAACTTCTCACTAAGTTCCAGCCTGGGGGAAACCCCCATTACTTCGTGGTGTATTGCTTGGGAACGCTCTCTACTGCCAATGGTAAGGCCCCATTTCCAGAGGCATAGTGGTGTGTGTGTGTTTGTATGTGTTGTATGTATGTGTTGTGTGTGTGTGTGTGTGTGTCCCTCGTGGGCATGCTCTGTAGTTGTAATTGATATTAAACACTATAAATTATACAGTATAATGTCCCAATGCATTGCCTGCTACGTATAGTGTTTGATGCCTGCTACTATATAGTGTTTGATATATCATGGTGAGATATGGTCTGTAGCTGTTTGTTGTTGTTTTGGTGTTCATGTGTTTGTTTACAGTGTCAGAAGTAGTGCCGTTATTGGGTACAGTGTTGAGTCGTATGATTCCCATGTTGGGCGCGTGCAAACAGGAGAATATGCAGTGGGTGTTTGCCTTTGGTGAGTACACAGGACTAGTGATGTGGTAATGATCATCACACACAGAGTGAGCATTTGTTTGTTTGTTTGTTTGTTATTTGTGAATAGCCACTGCCAGATTTGGAGAGGCCATCATCGACTTCCTTGCAGATCCTGAGCGTGCCTCAAACAAGTCCATACGTGCGGAAGACTTCGAAGGCGAGGCCTACTCAATCTATGAGTTATTTTCATCTGTTTGGCTCGTCTCTAAGGAACCTAAGGTATTCATATCCTCAGATAACTGAGGAACTCAGGGACCCTAAGGTAGAGTATTTCATATTCTCATAACTAAGAAACTCAGGACCCTAAAGTAGAGTATTTCATATCCTCAGATAGCTAAGGAACTCAGGGACCCTAAGGTAGAGTATTTCATATCCTCAGATAACTGGGGAACTCAGGGACCCTAAGGTAGAGTATTTCATATCCTCAGATAACAAAGGAACTCAGGGACCCTAAGGTAGAGTATTTCATATCCTCAGATAGCTAAGGAACTCAGGGACCCTAAGGTAGAGTATTTCATATCCTCAGATAGCTAAGGAACTCAGGGACCCTAAGGTAGAGTATTTCATATCCTCAGATAACAAAGGAACTCAGGGACCCTAAGGTAGAGTATTTCATATCCTCAGATAGCTAAGGAACTCAGGGACCCTAAGGTAGAGTATTTCATATCCTCAGATAACAAAGGAACTCAGGGACCCTAAGGTAGAGGATTTCATATCCTCAGATAACAAAGGAACTCAGGGCCCTAAGGTGAGAGTATTTCATATATCCTCATATAGCTAAAGGGACTCAGGTACCTAAGGGTAAGTATTTCATATCCTCAGATAGCTAAGGAACTCAGGGACCCTAAGGTAGAGTATTTCATATCCTCAGATAACTGGGGAACTCAGGGACCCTAAGGTAGAGTATTTCATATCCTCAGATAACAAAGGAACTCAGGGACCCTAAGGTAGAGTATTTCATATCCTCAGATAACAAAGGAACTCAGGGACCCTAAAGTAGAGTATTTCATATCCTCAGATAGCTAAGGAACTCAGGGACCCTAAGGTAGAGTATTTCATATCCTCAGATAACTGGGGAACTCAGGGACCCTAAGGTAGAGTATTTCATATCCTCAGATAACAAAGGAACTCAGGGACCCTAAGGTAGAGTATTTTCATATCCTCAGATAGCTAAGGAACTCAGGGACCCTAAGGTAGAGTATTTCATATCCTCAGATAACTGGGGAACTCAGGGACCCTAAGGTAGAGTATTTCATATCCTCAGATAACAAAGGAACTCAGGGACCCTAAGGTAGAGTATTTCATATCCTCAGATAGCTAAGGAACTCAGGGACCCTAAGGTAGAGTATTTCATATCCTCAGATAACAAAGGAACTCAGGGACCCTAAGGTAGAGTATTTCATATCCTCAGATAACAAAGGAACTCAGGGACCCTAAGGTAGAGTATTTCATATCCTCAGATAGCTAAGGAACTCAGGGACCCTAAGGTAGAGTATTTCATATCCTCAGATAACAAAGGAACTCAGGGACCCTAAGGTAGAGTATTTCATATCCTCAGATAACTGGGGAACTCAGGGACCCTAAGGTAGAGTATTTCATATCCTCAGATAACAAAGGAACTCAGGGACCCTATGGTAGAGTATTTCATATCCTCAGATAGCTAAGGAACTCAGGGACCCTAAGGTAGAGTATTTCATATCCTCAGATAACTAAGGAACTCAGGGACCCTAAGGTAGAGTATTTGATAAGGTATGGAGTAAGGTAATACTCCTTTTGAGGATAAGGAGCTATGGTTACAACCTTTGAACCTAGAGATTATAGATGTACCTTTGAACTGAAGTTAGTCTTGGAATCTAAAGTGAAAATGTGACGAATATGCATCAGTTGTAGTGATGGGAACGGTTGTTCATGTGCACACACACACACACACAGCTGAGATTGGCAGTAGCTGAGGCCATAGGTTATGTGGTGCATCTTCTGTCAGCAACTCAACTGGACGGTCAGCTAGCCAAACTGTTGCCTGGCATAGCTACCCTGTACAAGAAACATCAAGACCACTACTATATCTCCCAAGTAAGTGAATTATGGCAGCCATCGGTCATTTAATGGTATCTATAGCTACAAGGTGTGAAACAGCAGTTTCTTTCTCTCATTGTGTTCTTAACTACATTCTGTCTACCCCTAGCCGTGCTAATGTCTGAATGAATTAATGTTTATATGTATACATATGTGTGTGTGTGTGTGTATCTACACTATGTGTGTGTGTGTGTGTGTGTGTGTATGTGTGTGTATCTACACTGTGTGTGTGTGTGTGTGTGTGTGTGTGTGTGTGTGTGTGTGCAGTGTATGTGCATGGTGGTGGATGCAGCGTGTAAGAAGAAGTGTGATTCTTTCCAAGTCTTGCTGGACAACCTCATGGTTATGTTACACACTCACGTGAGGCTTTTACTGGGAATGTGGGTGTGGCTAATTATATGTGCATGTTTGTGTAGGCGTGTATCCCCGTTGTGCTGGGCAGTGCCGTATCCATAAAGAACCACAATGAGTTACTGAGATGTTTTGCAGTGATCAGTAAGTGAAACAGTGAATGGAGCAGTGGGTGGAGCAATAGGAGGAGCTGTGGGTGGAGTAGTGGGTGGAGCAATAGGAGGAGCTGGGGGTGGGCAATAGGAGGAGCTGTGGGTGGAGTAGTGGGTGGAGCAATAGGAGGAGCTGTGGGTGGAGTAGTGGGTGGAGCAATAGGAGGAGCTGGGGGTGGGCAATAGGAGGAGCTGTGGGTGGAGTAGTGGGTGGAGCAATAGGAGGAGCTGGGGTGGAGTAGTGGGTGGAGCAATAGGAGGATAGTGTAGCACACCCCCGATAGTGTAGCACACCCCCGATAGTGTAGCACCCCCCCGATAGTGTAGCATACCCCCGATAGTGTAGCACACCCCCAATAGTGTAGCATACCCCCGATAGTGTAGGTGGAGTAGTGGGTGGAGCCCGCACACCCCCGATAGTGTAGCACACCCCCGATAGTGTAGCACACCCCCGATAGTGTAGCACACCCCCGATAGTGTAGCACACCTAGGGGTGGACGGTATTTCGGTATTTATTCGCTTTATTCGGTAACTGCCGATTTAGTCGGTACGGTATCGGCAATTTTAGATAACTCGATATACCGCAAACTGCCGCTGCGCGCGCACAAAATCCAGCTCGCAAATAACGGGAGGCTCATTTTTTTCCCTAACGGTATTGTTGCAAGATGGAGCTAGTGGAAAAAAAGAAAGTTTCTTCTCCAGTGTGGGCTTACTATGGATTAAAACCTAGCGAAGATGGATCTGTAGATGAGGCTTCTCCAGTTTGTCGTATTTGCGAAGCTAAGGTGTCAGCAAAGTCTGGGAACACCTCCAACTTGTTTTCTCACTTGAAATACAAGCACCCAAGACAGTACGCTGACATTCAAAGTACGAGAACTGTTGCTAAAGCTGGGCCAAGCAGTCAGAGACCTCCTAGTCAGCTCTCACTTCAGCAAAGTTTGGACAGTGGTAAACCTTACCCAAGAGCAAGCGGTGGCAAGAGCTGACTGATTCTGTTGCATATACTATTGCTAAGGATTGTCTCCGATTCTCAACTGTGAATAAGCCTGGGTTCAAGAGGATGTTAGCTACATTTGATAGCAGGTATGAACATTGGCTAAATTGTGTGTCAAGATTCTCTGCATTTGTGCAACTAGTTGTGCGTCTGAACGTCTTTTCAGTACATCCAGACATATTGTAAACTCACGATCGTCACTGAATCCTAATAAAGTAAATATGCTTGTATTTTTGGCAAAAAATCTTGATTAATCATCATCTTCACTATTTTCATCAACCTTTTATAAACTCACAAACTAACCCATCATCTATTAATTTATGTATCCAGCTTTACTCATTATCACTTGACACCAATTATACCAATTATGACAGCCATTGACAATTGCAATTAAAAAAATTAGTCAATAATTAGTCGTTATCGTGATAACTATTATTTAGTTAGTCAATAGGTACAAAGCCAAATACCGTCCAGCCCTAAGCACACCCCCGATAGTGTAGCACACCCCCGATAGTGTAGCACATCCCCGATAGTGTAGCACACCCCCGATAGTGTAGCACACCCCTTATAGTGTAGCATACCCCCGATAGTGTAGCATACCCCCGATAGTGTAGCATACCCCCGATAGTGTAGCACACCCCCGATAGTGTAGCACACCCCTGCTTAGTTGGTTAACTGTTGTTGTTATTGTTTGTTTGTTTGTTTGTATTATTGGTACAGTAGACCCTCAGTTATCCGAACCCCGTTTATCCGAAGTCTTGCTAATCCGAACACCATTTTCGGGAATTATAATGATATTCATTGGAATTTTACTGTGCATTAAATAGATAAGAGATTAAGACCTCATTCAAAATGACTTATTTCGAATATCCGAACAACCCTCGGTCCTGAGGTGTTGGGATAACTGAGGGTCTACTGTATATTGTAAATTTTATAAATTATTTTCTGTATATTATAGCAAAGAGCAACTCCAATCGAGTGATTGCTTTTCTGCTACAGAAGTTAGAAACAACTCAAGAAAAAGTTCGAATGGCTACTTTAGACATTCTCAAGCACCTGATCAACTCTTGCGGTGTGTTTGTGTGTGTGTGTAGAGAGTGTGTTTGTGAGTGTATAGAGTGTGTTTGTGTGTTTGAGAGAGTGTGTTTGTGTGTTTTAGATGTTTGTTTGTGTGTGCTAATTCTATAGATGAGGAGTTGGAAGACAAGAAAGCTCTGATTGTGAGTGGATTAAAGATCATCTTGCAGGATTCAAACATGAAGGTTGGTTAATAGTTTGAGAAGGTAAAGTGTGGTCACTCAATGTTATCAATGACAGGTAAAGGGTCATTGCATGACAACATCAGTGATGCAGTGTAAGTCAGCTGGTGTTGTTTGTATGTTTGTTAGGTTCGTAGGTTGTTTAACCAGGTTGTCATAGCAATGGCCAGCCACCACTACCTGGAGTTGGAAGGAGGGCAGTTGATGATTGAGTTTGTAGTCAAGCAGTGTTCATTGGACGTTCATGACAAGTCTCTGGCTAAGCTAGGAGGCTCGGATGAGATGACCCCTACCATGTTGCGGAACATGAGTGACAAGACGCTTCAACTCATCACGACCACCATCGAGCACATGGACACAGTCCTGTGGCCGTACCTGCTGGAGTTCCTGGTGCCAGCTCACTACACTCTGGCCACTGGCATTGTGTGCAAATGTGTCGCTGACATCGCTGGGAAGAAGAGAGAAGCTCAAGAGGAGGACTACATGCTCAATTATGAGGAGCTAGGTGAGGAACAATCCTTTACCAATGTCGCATGGTACTATGTGTGTGTGTGTGTTGACTGTCAGTGAATCTACCGAAGCCGGCAGAGATGGTTGCGCGGTTGTTTGTGTTGGCTGGACATCCTCACAATGGCAGAGACAGGGGAGAGCACATGTTGACTACCATGAGAGCTTTGTGTCCCAACTTGAAGGAAGATTTAGTGGAACTTTGGGACATGATCATCCCTAAACTTCTCTCTTATCTTCAAGGTATGTGTGTGTTTGTGTGTGTTATCTTCAAGGTATGTATGTGTGTGTGTTTATTTTTGTATGTGTATGTGTTTATTTTTTGTACATGTGTGCACATGTGCTAGTTTTTGGTGTCCTGTATTTCCTCGAATATTCTTTTCAAGTTGAGCACTGGGTATTGAGGGCGTGGTTTAATGAGGGTGTGCTCTATTTTATTCACTGTTTTTTTTTTTAGCCCACTCCACTTGACCACTCCCAGTGAGCCAGAGTGTGTGGGTGAGCTTTCAGGAGGTCATGAGTCACACAAGAGAGTTGATAGATATTAAAACTAAAGTGTGTGGGTGAGCTTTCAGGAGGCCATGAGTCACACAAGAGAGTTGATAGATATTGAACTAGAATGTGTGGGTGAGCTTTCAGGAGGCCACGAGTCACACAAGAGAGTTGATAGATATTGAACTAGAATGTGTGGGTGAGCTTTCAGGAGGCCATGAGTCACACAAGAGAATTGATAGATATTGAACTATGGGTGAGCTTTCAGGAGGTCATAAGTCACACAAGAGAGTTGATAGATATTAAACTAGAATGTGTGGGTGAGCTTTCAGGAGGCCATGAGTCACACAAGAGAGTTGATAAATATTGAACTAGAGTGTGTGGGTGAGCTTTCAGGAGGTCATGAGTCACACAAGAGAGTTGATAGATATTAAACTAGAGTGTGTGGGTGAGCTTTCAGGAGGCCATGAGTCACACAAGAGAGTTGATAGATATTGAACTAGAGTGTGTGGGTGAGCTTTCAGGAGGCCATGAGTCACACAAGAGAGTTGATAGATATTTAACTATGAGTGTGTGGGTGAGCTTTCAGGAGGTCATGAGTCACACAAGAGAGTTGATAGATATTGAACTAGAGTGTGTGGGTGAACTTTCAGGAGGTCATGAGTCACACAAGAGAGTTGATAGATATTGAACTAGAGTGTGTGGGTGAACTTTCAGGAGGTCATGAGTCACACAAGAGAGTTGATAGATATTGAACTAGAGTGTGTGGGTGAGCTTTCAGGAGGCCATGAGTCACACAAGAGAGTTGAGATATTGAAATAGAGTGGGTGAGCTTCAGGAGGCCATGAGCACACCAGAGAGTGATAGATATTGAAATAGAGTGTGTGGGTGAGCTTTCAGGAGGTCATGAGTCACACAAGAGAGTTGATAGATATTGACTAGAGTGTGTGGGTGAGCTGTTTCAGGAGGTCATGAGTCACACAAGAGAGTTGATAGATATTGAAACTAGAGTGTGGGGTGAGCTTTCAGGAGCACGAGTCACAAAGAGAGTTGATAGTATTGACTAGAGTGTTGTGGGTGACTTTTCAGGAGGTCATGAGCACACAGAGCGGTGAGAATATTGAACTGAGTGTGTGGGTTGAGCTTTCAAGGCGGACATGAGTCCCAACAAAGAGAGTTGAAGATATTGAACTAGAGTGTGGGGTGTGAGCTTTCAGGAGGTCATGAGTACCACAAGAGAGTTGGATGAATATTGAACTGTGAGTGTGTGGGTGAGCTTCAGGCGGCATGAGTACACAAGCGAGTTGATAGATATTGAACTAGAAGTGTGTGGGTGAGCTTTCAGGAGGCCATATGAGTCACACAAGAGAGTGATAGATAGTGAACTAGAGTGTGGGGTGAGCTTTCAGGAGGCTATGTGTCACCACAGAGAGTTGATAGTATTGAACTAGAGTGTTTGGGGCGTGAGCGTCAAGAGGCCTGAGTCACACAAGAGAGTTGATATATTGAACTAGAGTGTGTGGGTGAAGCTTCAGGAGGGCCATGAGTAACACAAGAGAGGTGATGATATTGAAACTAGAGGGTGGGGTGACGCTTTCAGGAGGTCATGAGTCACACAAGAGAGTTTGGATGAAATATCTAACGTGAGTGTGTGGGTGAGCTTTCAGGAGGCAATGAGTCACACAAGCGAGTTGATAGATATTGAACTAGAGTGTGTGGCGGGTGAGCTTTTCAGGAGGCCATGAGGTCACACAAGAGAGTTGATAGATATTGAACTAGAGTGTGTGGGTGAGCTTTCAGGAGGCCATGAGTCACACAAGAGAGTTGATAGATATTGAACTAGAGTGTGTGGGTGAGCTTTCAGGAGGTCATGAGTCACACAAGAGAGTTGGATGAATATTTAACTGTGAGTGTGTGGGTGAGCTTTCAGGAGGCCATGAGTCACACAAGAGAGTTGATAGATATTGAACTAGAGTGTGTGGGTGAGCTTTCAGGAGGCCATGAGTCACACAAGAGAGTTGATAGATATTGAACTAGAGTGTGTGGGTGAGCTTTCAGGAGGCTATGAGTCACACAAGAGAGTTGATAGATATTGAACTAGAGTGTGTGGGTGAGCTTTCAGGAGGCTATGAGTCACACAAGAGAGTTGATAGATATTGAACTAGAGTGTGTGGGTGAGCTTTCAAGAGGCCATGAGTCACACAAGAGAGTTGATAGATATTGAACTAGAGTGTGTGGGTGAGCTTTCAGGAGGCCATGAGTCACACAAGAGAGTTGATAGATATTGAACTAGAGTGTGTGGGTGAGCTTTCAGGAAGCCATGAGTCACACAAGAGAGTTGGATGAATATTTGACTGTGAGTAACTGAGTGTATGTTTGCTGTGTAGTTAGAAACCATTATTCTAACTATATAGGACCGTTTACTCCTTAGACAAAGTAAAGACATTTATACTACTCTAAAATGGGTGGAAACTTTTACTCTAGTTAAAATGAGTGATACATTTACTCTAATTACTATGAGTAGATATGTTTACTGTAATTAAAATGAGTGATACATTTACTCTAATTACTATGAGTAGATATGTTTACTGTATAAAATGAGTGATACATTTACTCTAATTACTATGAGTAGATATGTTTACTGTAATTAAAATGAGTGATATATTTACTCTGTTTAAAATGAGTTGGTACATTTACTCTGTTTAAAATGAGTTGATACATTTACTCGAATTAAAGTGAGTGGATAATTTACTCTAATTAAAGTGAGTGGATATATTTACTCTAATTAAAGTGAGTGGATAATTTACTCTAATTAAAGTGAGTGGATACATTTACTCTAATTAAAGTGAGTTGATTCATTTACTCTAATTAAAGTGAGTTGATACATTTACTCGAATTAAAGTGAGTGGATACATTTACTCTAATTAAAATGAGTGGATACATTTACTCTATGTAGTATAATAGAGATATGAAGTTAATATACTCAGAAATAAGTAAAGCATCATAATTAGAAGTTATTGATGTTATCACAAAGATAGTAAGTGTTGTAATGTGTCATGTCCAGAGCAAGAGGAAAAAGGAACTTGGGACCAGAAGCACTGGGAAGACTTGATGCTCAAAGTGAGTTCAGACCAGCTGTGTGTGTGGGCGTGTGTTGATGAGACGGGTTTACACTACGAGACCGTATCTCTCACACTCCGTCTGATCGGGTTCTTTGTTTTGAGTGGATGTTGTTGATGTTGTTGTTGTTGTAGTTTTTGTCTCGAAGTCTGGACCAGGTGGATGATGAGCAGTGGCTAATGGAGGTGGGTAATTTGATGGGGAGTAAGGAGGTCATAATAGGGAGCTATTCGTCATTCCCCGAAGAGAAAGGTTTCTTGTACAAGTGTCTTGGAGTTCTCATGCGCAAGTCCACACACAAGCAATTTGTCCATACTCACTTAGACAACATGTTTTCCACCATCAAACACTCCAGCCAAGTGGAGAGAGAGGTAAGTGGTCTCCTGGGTCTCATGATCTGTGATGATGTGTGTGCATGCGCACGCCCCCAGGGCTGTGCTATAGGCACAGGTTTCTGTGCCGCGTCTCATTTGGATACAGTTGTGAGCAAGCTGGAGCAAGTGGCCAAGGATGATATGGTGCGCAAGTCGAAGGGATTTTTTGGTTTATCTAAAGACAAGTCTGAGGCAGACGTGGAGCGAGTAAAGGCCACAGTCATGTTGTGCTACGGATATGTCACCTTCCACTCTCCTCCCGAGTGAGACAATTACTGCATGGGGTGTGGCCTTCTATTGCCATGGGTGTGATTGGTGGGTGGAGTAGCTATATTGTGTAGGAATAGGTGTAACTGGTGGGTGGAGTAGCTATGGGCGGGGCTACACTAGCTGACATACATGTATTTATTGGGCAATGTTGCTCAGGAGTAATGTCTCTTGTGTTTATGTGTGTTTGTTTTATTTTGTTTAGTTTGATTACTTCTCGAGTAGAAGTGAATATCCTGAGGAGCATCAACCCACACTTTGCTAAGATAAAGGTACAGTATGTTGTGTGTGTGCGTGTGTGACTATTTATAATTCCCTATATTGAAATGGATTTAATATGGTTACTAGGATACGGTGGTAAAGCAGAATCTTATTCGCACTATAGACTTGATTGGTAAAGCGCTCCATCCGGATCATTTGAAGAATTCCGAGTTTACTTTCAGTAAGAGAGGAGATCTTATCAGTCATCTCTTGGTAAGGGATGTCAACCTAATAAGGATGTAACTTATAGCATGTTGTGTTCTTGTAGGGCTATCTGAGAGCAGAACCAGTTAATAAGGCCATTGCTACGGAGACGAGAGCATTAGCTATAGCAGCTTTGGCTACATTAGCGTATCTTTATAATCAGTACTTCTGTTATAGCTGGCTATAGGAACTTGGTAGGGAATGTGTAACCAAGGAAATCAGGGTCAAACTGGATTTTTGAGGGAACCAGGATCAATATGGAACTGAGGGAACCAGGGTCAAAGTGTAACCTGGGTTAGACCATGACAATGAATTCAGTGTTTAGAGCTTGAAAACCAAGTTGAGAGAACAGGAGTTGAGTTGGGAGAACAGGAATCACATTAAGAGAACAGGAATTGAGTTGAGAGAACAGGAATCGAGTTGATAGAACAGGAATCAAGTTGAGAGAACAGGAATTGAGTTGAGAGCACGGGAATCAAGTTGAGAGAACAGGAGTTGAGTTGGGAGAACAGGAATTGAGTTGAGAGAACAGAAATCGAGTTGATAGAACAGGAATTGAGTTGAGAGCACGGGAATCAAGTTGAGAGAATGGGAATCGAGTTTAGGATATGAAACATAAACTAGGATCATGGCTTATGTAAGATCAAGTGTATACCAATAGTGTGCTATTTGTGTTTTAACAGATATACTATAGCACGGGCAATGTGCACATGGTTTTCTTTGACATTTAGTGTTGTAGTAAATTAGATCCGAAGTTAAGTTCGGCAGATCAGTTCGATATTGTACAGGTATCCACAGATGCAGTCTACCCTTTACCTCTTACCTCAAACATCTCGCCTAACCTGAAGAAGAAGGAGCCCACAAGTTCTGTGGTATGTGTCGGGTGAACTCACTGGCTTAGGGACTCTCAGGTGTACTTGTGTACTTATACACGTAGAAAAGATACTAATGTACTTGTGTAGGTACTTGTATACTTGCAGATAGGAGACACTCTCACGGGTAACACGATTGAAAATCAGGGATTTGTTTGTTTATATATTATGTGTGGACGTACGTATGTCATTTTGTACTTTGACCCTCGCGTATTTTGTGTTCCCCATCCCAAACTTTACTAAACAGAATCCTTTGGTTTATCGATTATTACCCGTATCCTCCTAGAAATTGAATTGTTTACCACTTTGAATTCTTTTGCGGGTGCAGTTAAAACTTAAAAAACTTACTGGAGTCCCATTTCTATTCGAGTTAGTGGCAATGGTAAGTTAATACGCCATTTGTCATAGTTATAAGTCTTAGCAACAGTATTTATACTAGAAAATTCATTATCTACTGAAGGTAAGTCCTGTGTAGGTATGTCCAGCTGTGTGAAAGTATTGTGTGTTACAACTACTAATTAGTGTGTAAAGAAAACGTTTTAAATAACGTGACGGCTTTTGTTGCGTTTTTTTCCTCCCTATTCAAAGAG
>WLWD01005459.1_pt1 | contig 12243 bp, 10 predicted proteins | sample 6712731 | NCBI WGS metagenome assembly WLWD01 (sample SAMN12718690, study PRJNA576275) | sponge metagenome | isolation source: marine sponge | host: Mycale hentscheli | place: New Zealand: South Island, Marlborough, Capsize Point | collected 2014-11-01
CACCCCCAGCTGATACTTTAGCTGCTGCTCTGAGCTTGTTGAATAGGTCTACCCTAGAGGAGGGAGAGGCTGTAATGACAAGCCTAATGGAAAACTTGTAAGCTAGGCAGTTACTATTAGCTACTATTTGAGGGTAATGAGCTCGGCAATGCAGCATGTGATAACACCCTTGTGATATAGTGACCTAAAATACTATTGAGAAAATACCTAGCCTAGAATTATATTGTTACATTTGTACCATGGTACACTCAAACTGTCCAATCAGATTGCTCAATTCGCAGTGAAAATATTTCATGCCAACCTCCTAGGAGGTGAATAACAAGTCGGTTGTACCACTTCGGCCCTCAGTTGAGTAAATCCCATACCAACCTCAATGTAGTAGTGTAATCTATACATATACATGCAATTTTTTCCTTTTCCTCTTGAAAAATGCAGATTAAGTTGGAGAAGTGATTTTATAACTTGTTCTGTGCGTAGGATTGAAGTCAGTCATCGGTTGATCACAGACCATTGCCTCGAAGTGACTGCCCACTTTGTCACTTGCATTATAATCACAGCTTGTAGTGGACCTAAACAATGGACTTGCCGTGTGCCTAAATAAAGTGTGTTTCTGAATTTCTCGAAAGCATGACAAAAATAACTATCTTACAGATTCATTGGATTTGAACCTGTGACCCTCAATTTCCAAGTTGTTAACCACTAAACCATCTGGGGAAAACATCTGTAGATCTTGTAATGCACCCTGTGTCAGCCTCTATAGAGTTGAGGCTCAGCACAGAAACAGAGCAACAACTCTTGGAATTCAATCAACTCTCAATCAGTAATGTGACCTGTCTATACCTTAATTGCTTTCAAAATATTGTGTGTGTGTGTTGCTCACTTAATACTGTCTCACTATTTTGAATGTGATGGTCCAGTATCAGTCCGTGCTGTTATTGTTAATGTTGTTTTTTCTTACATATATAAAATACTTCATTAAATTGAATCATTTGACTAATCAAGTGGGAAAATGACTGCCCAAAATTAATTCTGATGGGCCATAATGGCCAGCTATGTTTTATCCTATCTTGTTAACTGATCTCGCTCGCACTGATTACGGCAGTTCGGAAGGGCAGCCCGAGTTGTAAGTTCGGGCCTAGCTGTGTAGCCAGTGAGGGGATCGAAAATGGAGGACTTTGCTGCCCTTGTCGTCTGCCCGGTACAAGGCTCGCTGTCGGGATGGCGTCCTTGTGGCAGTAACTTTGGTGGACGTTGGAGTACCGAGTGGAGGACTCGGTCTTAGCTTAGGTCCGAATAATCAGATAGCTAGGGTGGGTGGGTAACTACAACTTCACTGGTTTGATAACTTCAAAACTATAGGAACTATAACTGAGAACTAAAAATGAAAGAATACAATACTTATAACAATACTTATAACAACTGTTGTCATGGGCATAAACCGCGACTGGCCGCGAGCGGTCAGCGAGGCTTTACAGAAATAAAGTGCATGCGTAGTATAGTTTCTTCGGAATGTTCGTTGAGGTTGCATTAGGCCCGCACATTAACTGTTTTAACTGTTTTCATTGTAATAGTATATAGAAGGATTCTTCTAGTTTTGACATGAGAGATGAAAATTAGAATAACATTCTTTTGAAATACTATAAGTATATAATACGCTTTTTTTTTTTTTAACTCTAGATATTGCTGCATATGTAATTTGTTCTACCTGACATGATAAATTTGATCTATTTTTCCCTTTTACTGGTGAATTTTTTTCTGGCATATGATAGTCAAAATCATATTAAATATGACTGATGAGAAAATTTAATATTTTTAATTGTGTGTGTGTGTGCGTGTGTGTGTGTGTGTGTGTGTAGGCTAGTGTTTGAGCCAGTGAAGGTGTGTTGTTCTGGTATGAGTTCTGCTGAGAGAAGTAAAGTGAAACATCTAGTGAAGAAGTTGGGTAAGTTAGTGGGAGGTAACAAAGTATTGAGTGGGATTATTTTTATATGACAGAATTTAGTAGTCTGTTGATGCTGAGGGAGTGGTGAGAAATGATAGTTGAGGTAGTGAAGTTCAGTTAATGGTGGATCGGATCACTCCTTGAGAGAAGAGGAACTCAGACCAGAGAACTATTAAGTCCCTTTAATTTGCCACTTTTTTAAAATTTCAATTTAGTTATATAAAAGAGAATAGGCAGACCCTATGATGAGTGTTGCTATACAGCCAGGTCCATTCATTTGTTTACTTGACGTTGTGAATCACGCGCACTCACCTGAGCATACAATGTATTTCACTGCTGTTTGTTTACACTCTCAGTGCTGTAGTTATATTATAACTAGTGGTGTGCTTACCTTCATTTTTTGTGGTAACTTCTGTAGTATCATTTTGACAAGTTCTCAGCTACAAAAAAGAAAGACCAGCGTAATAGAGCCTATTCAGTGATCAATTTGCACCAAGGTGCGAACAATTCTGGTCCAGTTACACCCACACGGATACAGACATCCATTGCCAGTGTTTGTAAATGTATGTTCCACAAGATCTAAGTACCGGGGAAAAAATCAATGTTATAAATAATTCATATGAGTGTGAGTATGGCTTAGTGATTTGGTTCTCTTATTCTACCTGCCCTGTGCCGAGGGCATGCCAATTCTGCGAGCAATGAATCAAAATAAAATGTTCTTAGTTTATCAAGTTGTAGTGACCACCACTTCTTGTCTCTGTAAATACGTTCAATATGAACATCCATTTCAGTTTTTACAACCAGGTCACACCACTCACAGTTGACACAAAAAAGCTGACACTGGATTTGGAAGTAGTAGTCGTGTCGGCGTTTAAGTTGACAACTCTCGTCGGCACTCTCCAAAAAAAATGTAGCAGACTTGCATGCCTCTGAAATTGTCTTTGATTTCACACTAAATGGGCATTTGACTTCCAACAATCCAACAATGTTTGAGTCTTTGCAATTCACAATAACCCCATCTGGACTAGCTGCAAGCCAAGGTTCATCAATGGACACAAAGAGTCCACAGAGAGCAACCTCCAAATCAGGACAACCGCTTTGTTGCAGGTAAAGGGCATAATCTTGACGGGCTTTCCCTTCATTTGCAACACCATATCTAGTAGCCTCATTGCCTCTAAACGTACTATATAGAATATTCTGGACTTTGGTACTTCGTTTTGTAGTTTTACGCATTTTGGCGATACTACCAATTCTGGATGCCGTAAGTCTTTTCCTCCTCTCAGTTATCCAAAGTTCACAGTCAGCCTGACTTCTTGTTTCGGCCTCGATTTCTTTTGCTTTTTCTACAGTGATAACCACTTTCGTCTCATAAAAACTTGTTTTCAACCTCTCTAATTCCTCAGAGCTGAGATCATCGTCAACTTCTTCAGGACAAATTCCTTCGTCATGTCTGTTGTATGCACCACGAGCTGCAGCTGTGTTATCTATCCGGATATATTTATTCTTCCGTCGCATTTCTTTTGCCTGCTCTGTAGCCTTTCTCTTTCTGTTTTTTTCTACCTGTTTTGCAGCATTGTTTGCTACTGTAGAAAAGATTTTGTTTGGAGAGTTATTGGTCATCTTTTTCCACACTTGTGGTCCCCACTTCGCTCCCAGGTTATGTCGGAGCCCTGCCCCCATGCACCTGTGCTCCCAAGAACCGCTCTGTGCTCAGAACAGAAGCAATATCATGCATCATTCTTGGGTCCACTTCAGTCGGGGTGAGTCCACCTTACTGTGCTTCCCGTTCAATTGACAGTCCCTCTGCCATAGTCTCTCTCCAAAGTGTCTCCTGATCATGCAACACTACAAAATAGTAACATAATAATTATATTGATTGTTTATATTAATTGTTTATATTGACATTTGACAATTAGTAATTATGTGAATTACAAAATGCGTATTCATTCAAATTAAAATCTTAATACTAACTAAGCAATGCTAGAACTGTATGTTGTAAATAAAATGTATTTAAACAGTCTGCAGAGTGGAAACGGTTCTAGCTATAAATCTAAAACTTGGAGAGCTCAATTTCTAGCTGACGAAAGATGCGTAAGTTCAATAAATTCTTTTTTGAGAGGGCCATGTTGTGCCCGATTTTCCTGTAGACTGTCACATATTATGTTAATGGAAAGTCACAAAAATATTAATTTGTAATAAATGTTTATCTGTACTGAGGTAATTGTATGCCACCATCATTGCAAGATGCATGTCGAAAGTGCACACACCAAACAATGGAAACAATTTAGCAGAAAAACAGTACATTAATTTATGGGTCAATGTTCTCTACAAAACCTGGATATTATTATATTTCATATACAAACTCACCATCAGTTTGATTGTCCATTTCTTCCAATGACGTGCTTTCTGCCCAAACACTGAGTGACGAGGCTGGCTGCTGGTCATGACACACACCAGGTGACGAGGCTGGCTGCTGGTCGTCACGCACACCAGATGACGAGGCTGGCTGCTGGTCATGACACACACCAGGTGACGAGGCTGGCTGCTGGTCGTCACGCACACCAGATGACGAGGCTGGCTGCTGGTCGTGACACACACCAGGTGACGAGGCTGGCTGCTGGTCATCACGCACACCAGATGACGAGGCTGGCTGCTGGTCGTGACACACACCAGGTGACGAGGCTGGCTGCTGGTCGTCACGCACACCAGATGACGAGGCTGGATGCTGGTCGTGACACACACCAGATGACGAGGCTGGATGCTCGTCGTCACTCAAACTAGATGACGGTTGGATGCTGGTCGTCACTCAAACTAGATGACGAGGTTGGATGCTGGTCGTCACTCAAACTAGATGACGAGGTTGGATGCTGGTCGTCACTCAAACTAGATGACGGTTGGATGCTGGTCGTCACTCAAACTAGATGACGGTTTTGGATGCTGGTTGTCACTCAAACTAGATGACGAGGTTGGATGCTGGTCGTCACTCAAACTAGATGACGAGGTTGGATGCTGGTCGTCACTCAAACTAGATGACGAGGTTGGATGCTGGTCGTCACTCAAACTAGATGATGGTTGGATGCTGGTCGTCACTCAAACTAGATGACGGTTGGATGCTGGTCGTCACTCAAACTAGATGACGAGGTTGGATGCTGGTCGTCACTCAAACTAGATGACGAGGTTGGATGCTGGTCGTCACGCAAACTAGATGACGAGGCTGGCTGTTTCCTGCTCTGTGCTACTGAACAGAAGTTTGTACTGCAGTGAGTATGAATGCCAAAGCAGTGATAAGGCCCGTTCAATAAGTCCTTGTTGAGTTTAGCAACTGCTTCTAAACGATTACTCTCCTTACTTCTCATTCTTATTGCACAACGAGCCGCACTCACCTGTTTCTGGCGCATTTTCTTTGTCAGTCGTCCACTGCCCTTGTATGAAGGATTATCATTGACAAGCTTCTCAAGAGCACCACGGTAACATTTACACGCGTGGTTGGCACACTCAACCTTCTTGATTACATGCCTCCAAACTGGTACACTTGTGAGAAGCGTAGGATAAACAGAACTGTCACCATCCCCTATGAATTCTGTATATCGAACTCCATGAACCCTTTCTGCTTCAAGGAAACCTTCTAGGATTATATCAGTCTCCATCTCCGAAGATGAAGCATTCCAATTGCGGTAACAGATATGGTCACTCTTCCTTCCTGTAGCACAGGCATGACAATACTTGTTCCTCACACCTATATACAAAGCAATTGTGGCTTGACAACAATTAGCACTTCGCAGCCCCTCTCCCCCCTCCCCCAAACAGCAACGTTTTGAAAAAAGGCACCCACGCGTGTGTTTGAGAGGCATACGTACCATCCATACATACATATATATATATATTTACCTGATTTTGCATTATCCACCCCTTATTTATTTTTGTTATTATTATTATTTATTTATTATTATTATTATCATTATTTTGTTCAGAGTGAAGAAATTTAACTGCATTTAAATGTGTGTGTGTGTGTGTAGGTGGTGCGTTGGTGGGTGTGTGGAGCACTGATACTAGTTATCTAGTCATGTCCAGCATCACAGTCACCATTAAGGTATGGTTCTATGCTTGTGTAGCTATTGAAAGACAAATACAGTGAGGCTTGACTGAACTAGATGTGAGAAGCTAGAGAATGGTATTAATGAAAATGCTTTACATGTAGTGTTTTTAGGAATTAATTAGTATAAATTTATACTATACATGTACTTTATGGTAGTCTCTCTCCGTTCTGTGAGCTCGTTCACATTGAATAGTTATATTAAGAATGTGGAAGAGAATGTTACTATGTACCCTACTAGTTGAAGTATAACTAAGCACATATCTATGTCACATTCTCACTCTCGTCATTTCAAATGAAGTCACATTACATTGATTATTATTGTTATTATTATTGTTGTTGTTATTACTATAGTATTATTATCGGTGAGAGAGACACTATCAGGGGTAACACAATATAAAATTGTGGATATTCGTTGTTGTTTTTTATATGTATGTTTGGATGTACGTGTGTCATTTTGTACTTTGACCCTTGCATTTTTGTGTTCGCAAGGTGCGCGACCCCATCCGTAACTTCACTGAACAGAATCCTCTGATTTACTGATCTTTACCCAGTTACAATATTTAAAGTTACCGGAGTTCAGTTTCTATTAAAATGAGTGGCGGTGGTAAGTTAATGCGCTATTTGTCATAGTTACATGTCCTACTCTACAGTGTTGTTCTTGCTTTTCTGGCTACTCCAGCAGTATGGATGTTTAGGTTCAAACCTGTGCTATGATTCATTAGAAATGTCTGTTGCTATTTTTTGTTTTTTGTTTTTCAAGTTCAACAGTTGCGGTGAGTGGTTACTATAGCATTGAAATCCCTTTAATGTAGATACATAATTTAAAAACCAGACCATTTTTTTATTGGCTGGGACATTAGAAGTTAAAATTAATCACATTACTGTAGTATTAAGTACCCTAACCAGGGAGGCTCACTCGCCATTAGTGCTCAAACACACCAACTAGATATTATTATTATTTCCACACACAGGTGGTGTGTGCATTGGCTCATTGTCGACCTATAGTGACCCCTGTGTGGCTGGAGGAGGCAGTGAAGTGTGTGAGTGCTCACAAGACATTCCCAAACTGTTCCAGATATTTGCCTCCTGTGGTGGACCCTAATCTTGGCTCTACCAACGTTTCATTCAGTCCGTGTTACCAGAGGAACACAGTGTTCAGTGATATGATATTCTACTTCCTCAGTGAGAAGCAGGTATGTGTGTGTGTGTGTATGTGTGTGTGAAACTCCTGTGTAGTTTCAAGTGAAATTCTTTTAAACATATAATGAAGATACAGTGTGTATGTCATAATTTTAATCAGTACATTGGTCTGAAGTTACGCATCAATTTTCTAACTTTTTCCCCTTTTGGTATGTTTTTTTTTTTAATTTTTAAATATTTTTTTTAGAAATTAAGTTTAATCATTCCATGAAACTCCATGAAGTTTATTAAGCTAGTTCAATAGTTCCTTTAATCATCTATATTATTGTTATAATAATTTTTTGTTCTTGTGTAGTATATATCTGTCCAACTGTGTGATGTAATGCTCTACATATAATAAGTGAAGTTCTATTACCACTGTATGTATGTATGTATATATATTCAGCATGGAGATCTGAGGCAGTGTGTAGCTGCTGCTGGTGGCAAGTGTCAACTCATCCATACTCCACGCTGTGTCTCCTTGGAGGTTCTGTTACATGACAGAGCCATGGTGCTGGCCGCCCAGCCTCTCTCTGACCCACCCACCACAACAGTGGCCTGGGTATCTGACATACAGGAGTATTTGGAAAGGTAAAGGGTTTCAGTAGTCCCCAGCGAAGGATGAACTTGGACGTGGGGTGTAGGTGTGAGCTTTTTTTTCCTACCGATATAAAATCTGTTGTTCGATAAACCCTTCTATATTGTAATAGTAATTAACCCTCAGCGTGCATGCACAAGAGGGTTATAGTAGTCGTCCTGTCTGTTTGTCTGTCTGTTTGTCATGCTCTGATTTTGGAGATTACTGAAAATTAACAGTTGATTTAGGTATTAACTTACTCAGGACGAAGATTTAAGGCCTTTTATTTGTGCTACTTTATTTAATTTCGGGCTAATCGTTGAGAAAACGCGAAGCTTTCAACTCCGCGTAGGTACCAGCTTTTATGGGCAAGTGTCACGTCATAATCACATGAGCAAATAATTTCTGCAGCCAGCGGTGTAGTTTGCTTTATGCTCAGGGAAGTTAATGGAGTTGAGAGAAGTGAAGTTTCACGTAGAAAATGTATACAGATGAGTGTTTCTGGCTAGTTTAGCTTCTTCTCTTATGAAGACAGCGTTTCCATGTACCATTTTCATAGGTCGAGCTATTTCGATACCTCATTAAAAATAGCTAACAGATTGCTTGTTCTTTTGGAAGGAGGTTATATTGTAGTAGCTAGGTAGTGTTTAATAGCGCTGAGGGTTCGCACCTTTGGTGCTTCATTTGATTATTACTTAACGATAAAGCTTTACTTTATTGTTACTTCTTCCCTTAGTATGAGTTTGTCTCCTCCACACAGGCACGAGCTGCGGTTCATTCAAGACTGTGAGATAGGCTTTGCTCTACTGCACAAGTCTACTGAGACCTACTGCAATCCAAGATATCTTAAAGGTGAGGACTGAGGGAGAGAACTATGTGGGGAGGTATTATTACCGGCTTACCTTGTGTAATGATGGTGTCTACACTACTCAGGCTCACCCATGTGATAATGCTTGCCCAGTTGGTATCCACAGGCTTTCAAACTTTTTTACCGAAGGGCTTAAAACTTTGTTCCAATTTTGACCATATGAGCACTATTTTCTGTTTAAACCAACCACAGCCGTTAATTTACTGGCTACCATATTTTTTTTTTGTGAGAGTTCATAAATACCTTGTACAGAAACTAGTTGGGGAAGTGCCATAATGTTATATTTCTTTAAAATTTATCAATTTCCTTTTTAATAATTAATCAATCAACCAATCAACAATAGCAACAACAAACGACAAGTAACATAAGAACTACAAACAGCTAGGTCTCACACAAAGGAACTCTCCCTAATGACCAAGTGATACAAGGTTAAATAGAGGAGATGACTTGAGCACGAAACGAAGTGGAACCACAAGAAAGTAATGAGTCATAAATTATAAATACACATTTCACATATATAACAATAATGTACAGTATGTCCGCACATACACACACAACAAAAACAAAGAAAACAAACAAATACAAGAGAGACATAATTGATGGGTGAGAGTTTATTTGTGAGGTTATTTACCTCTGTCTCTATAAAACTCACTATGAAACTCTAGGTGAAGAGTATTGATTGGCTAGCTAATCTTTCTCAAGTATTACTCTAAATATCAACTAATTTGTCAAATTGTGCTGTATGAATGTATGTGTGTAGATTTAGAAGCAGCTGCTGCAGTTCCTCTTCCTCCTCCCACCTTATCCCAGATGGTAGACACCTTCACTCAAGCCACGCCCTCTTCTCAGGCCATGCCCATATCTCAACCAACCGATGACCTCACTTTAGTGGATGTGACAGGAACCCAGAGTCACCATTCCTCCTTCTCTTCTACTAGTGGCAAGTCTTCAGGTTTGCCTGAGGGTGACATTATCAAGAGCAAACCTTCCGCCGGTAGGAAGTTGTTATCTACTAAAGACGAGGAGAACTTTATTGTACCACAGCCACTAGCTAAGAGGAACAGGTCAGAGATTAATGCAGCTAAGGGAGATCATCCTTCAACATTTTAGCTCCCAGCTCTCTGACTCCGTCCAGCAGTGGACAGGGTAAAGGGTCATCATCTGCTACCCCGACTAAGGGACTGCCCAGCAGGAAGATGATGGCCAGTGCATTTGGAGGGAAAAGGTCTAAGAAAAGACTTGCATCTCCAACAAGGCCGTCCACAGAGGACCACCATGAGGAAGGAAGGGACTCCAAGAGGAGGCGTGAGGAGGATGGAAGTTGCGTGATAAGTTCCAGTGCAGAGCCCGGAAGTGGAGGGATGGATGGACAAAGGAAGAGTAGCAAGAGTGTGGTGGCCATTGAAGGCTCGCAGTGTGTACCTTTATCAGGAGACAAAGACGTAATTAATGTTTGTGATGAAGTACCTAAGTTGGAACCAGATGAACCTAGCAAGAAAAGTTCTTGTGCAAATAAATCGTCGAGCAATTGCAGTCTCTATGAGGAAATGCCCAAGTTAGATTTGGCCCAACCTGATAAGCAATACTTTAAGACAAACTTCCCCAAGGATAAAACTGATGCTGTACCTTCTCCTCATGAAGTGAAGTCTGAACTAGACAGTGGAGTTGAAGATAACATGGAGGAGTCTGAAGTGAGATCAAAGGAATGTGTTACAGAACAAAGCTATGGAGGAAGCCCTGAAGATAGAAGGATGGTGGCAGATCAAAGAACTCCAGCAAGGACGCAAGAAATGCCTAGTTCTCCTTTTCTCAGCTCTAGAAGAACTAGAGTGAAGAAGTCTTTACTTCAGGAGTCATTCTCTGCTCCAAGTGAGGAAGGATCGCACATGCCAGGCTCACTGGCAGGCAGTTCACAAGTTAGTAGTGTGAGGGGCGTGATCCCTGGGGGGGTGGCAGCAGAGTCTTTCACCAGCCTTTCTTTCAACCATGGCAAAGAGGTGCTCACTGCTTTTTCCAGTAGAGGCCATCGTAGCAAGGCCACACCTTCTCGCCTAGCAGACAGCATGTGGATGGAAGAGGAGGAGGAGGATGAAGAGAATGGGAAGGGGCCACTAAGAGGTAGCATTGGTGATAACGAAGAAGGCATTTTTCCTTCTCGTTGTTTTGAACCAGTTTGTGATTTGGACGGATTTATCAGAGCCAGGGAGGCACCTAAACTGAAGGTTAGGAATCTGAACCTGAAGGAATGGTGTAGTTGAATGTATATACTAATACAGTAGAATAATACATGGAGAATGGAGAATGTAGCAGTACTACTACTGTAGTAGTGTGTGTAGTAACTTGTATATATGCAGTAGAGTTTGAGATGGCTTCCTGTTTTAGTCATGATTGCTAATATTGTATTGTCAGGAAAAATTTCTACTTATTTTTATTTAATGAGAAATATTGATTACTAACCTCTCTGATGATACTAATTCAGGTACAGGTCATTACTACTAGACTTAATTACCTGGATAATGAGCTCAATTATTATTTTGGTTTGCAACATTCCAGGTAATCCAAGTCTCCTTCCTCTGTTGGTAAAATCTTGCTGCACAACTAATATATTCACATTTACACTTCCTCGACTATATTAAAGATATTATAATTATAGTTGTTTAACATTTCCGCTGCGCAGTTTTAATAGAGGACTTCAATTTGTACTGGAAATTCACTTTATTTTTCTGTAGATGTCCAGAGGAGCACGGTTAGCGCTGCATGCCCGTTCAGACTTTGATCTCGACATAAGTACCCGGGAACTCTGCGGGCCACTGTTGTCACAACCTGTGGAAGTGGAGGTCATGGAGCTTGTGATGGACAAGAGGAAGTCACATGACCAGCTCATGAGACACAGCAGGTCACATGACACCAGCAGGAGGTCTGAATTGAGGAACTTCAAGAGATTCAGGAAGAGTGTTAGTAGTTTATTTGTTCATGTGTCACACTCAGGTGTAGGAAGATGTTTCGGTAAAGGCAGACTCCAAGGGCTTGTTGTTGTTTTTTGTTGTTGTTTTTTTTGTTTGTTTTAAAAGAGTTCCTGTGAGAAATCACCTTGTTAGATTAAGTCCGAAAGTTATTGGGGAGGGAGGGCTCCGGAGCCCCCACCCCCCATGCTATTGTTGACTGTAAGGTTAAGTGTGTGTATGTTGCGTGTATGAGAGAGAGAGAGAGCATTCAGCTGCAAGCAAGACATTGATAGACTCAGATATGCCACCACTCACCAAAAACTTGTTACTGTGATTTAGTCTGACACTTGTTGCAGAGAAGCATCATCCAATCTGTGGCTTTCTTTGAAAATGTGTGTGTGTGTGTTTGCACCTCAGTACAATACTAATTTATTATCAGTTATGGAACATAGGAATCATTTGTAGTTCTAACTATGTGTAATATTATTGTGTGTATGTGTTTGCTTTGCTGTACTGTAGACTGGTGGGTCAGTGAGCCACACCCCTGATCGTGATGTGGGAGTATATGTTGATCTGATCGTGTATGTCCCAGTGGTGAGTCAGGAATTGCCAGACTGGGAAATGGAGGTAGCAGGA
>WLWD01004307.1_pt1 | contig 12228 bp, 8 predicted proteins | sample 6712731 | NCBI WGS metagenome assembly WLWD01 (sample SAMN12718690, study PRJNA576275) | sponge metagenome | isolation source: marine sponge | host: Mycale hentscheli | place: New Zealand: South Island, Marlborough, Capsize Point | collected 2014-11-01
TTTCCTCTCATTCATCATTCAGGTCTCACTCAACCAGCAATAATGTCTCTAAGGATGAATGTTCATTAGAGAAAGAGTTGGAGTCACAGCAGGTTAGTGATGCACATGCAGTGGTGCAGGGAAGACAGCATTAACATTATTGTGTTCATCTGCCACAGATAGAGGTCATTCCTAACTCTGGGACTCCACCCACTGCAGGCTCTGAGGGCATATATGAAGACATGCTGGATAAGTAATCATAACTTACATTCAAGTCTTTATTTCTTCACAATTGATATAGCTACTGTAGTTATTTTTGTACTAATAAATGCTGTGTGTGGGTGGCCTTGTATAAATAAACACAACATTGTTAATGTACCCCAAACCCTCAGTATATTTGTAATGATAGTAGTGTTGTTCATGAAAGTTATTATTTTAGTTGCCAGGTGAACATCAATTTGTGATATCAAGTGAAGTTAAATTCAATAAGTCTCAAAGAACTTAAATTATATTTACTGGCTACTTAGTTACGCACATATTGAGTGTGTGCATGCTTTACAGGAGGGGGCTTCTACATTCGCCTGATTATAGCTCGGGTGTAGTTAGTTGAAGCAAGAATTCAATCGCTTGATTAGACCTAGCCTGATGATTGTGAAACACCAACACCAATTTTACGAGAAAGCGGGCGGGGGAGGAGCTGGACCAGTAGTTGTGTCATTGGCGACCATTACCGTTGAAACGTAAACATGATGACGTGGCGCTACTTCCGAGAGCAGTGGGATATCTTCTGCTAGAAGAAAGAACTGACAATGAAAGAGAGGCGTCATTACAACCAAGGTAAGTAGAAGAAGAGGCTTAAAAAGTTAACCATTTGTCCTGTGGTTGTAGGCATGACGGCGAGAAATGGGCACAATCAGCAAGTTCGTACCAATGAGATGGTAGCAGCAAAATGACCAACTAGTGGAACAGATGTCTAGTAAAATACAGCAGCTCAGAGCAGTAAGTGGGATTGTTTGAAGAAGTATTGTTCAAAAGTTGTGTTGGTTGGGGTATATGAATCACTAATCTTGAGATTCAGATTCATTTTCATCCCATTCCAATATTCTATACTGGTCCAGATGTCATTCAACTTAGTTCCTCAATGCAACCTTTAAATCTTTGCAGTAAACTTGGAAATGCTAAGTATACCCATATTGTGTGATTCTTTGTAAATGGTAGCTAAATACTAGATATTTCTCTAGCTACCAGGGCCAAACCAGATGCAAATCACTATTTAGACAAGTATAAACTCATAATATTCGGCTTTGTTAGCCTTCTAGTGAGGATGAGAGTGACTTGAAGGAAAATAAAAATTAAATAAGACTAAACCAATGACTAGAGATCATATGAGTAGGGTTGCATGAAATAGTGTTCTTAATATATGTGTTGAATGAGGGGCAGAGCCCCTATTGACATTGAATGCACGTGTTGATTGTGGTGGCTATGATAACATGGCACATTTTCTCTCGCATAGTTCTGGTTTAATAGGTCAATTTAGCAATTCTTACCATTTTCAGTGTGTTTATTGCCCCACCCATAATTAGATCCTTACCGTAACTACACTTGGTTGAAAATGCATGGGACCTGAGCTCTGAGCTCTTATGGCTTGACTATTAATTACTATGGCCAAGACTGTTGTACTAAATTAGGTACCCCTTCAGAGTCCTGACGTGTGTGTTTGCCTCTACTGTAGTGTCCATCCAGACTTCATCTGTGTGTGTGTGTGTGTGTGTGTGTGTGTGTGTGTGTAGCTGTCCATTGACATTGGAGATGAAGTGCGGAACCAGAACAACGAATTGAACGGGATGGAAGAAAACTTTGGAACAGCCGGAGGTCTCTTGGGGTCCAGTCTGAAGAGAGTGCGGAACATGGCCAACGCAGGGCACAACCGCTGGATCTTGTACATGACCGTGTTTGTGGTCGTAGCTGTACTAGTACTCTACTACATCATCAAGTGGAGAACTTGAGGTCTACTGGTAAAGGGTCTTCACATTTATTGCACTTCATAACCATTCCAAGCCAAAGATGCAACATCAGCAATCCATCTACCACTACATATGTGGGCGTGGCACTTCCAGGTTTTTTATGAGTTGTCAAGATTAACATGTTTCTAATTTCATCTGATAAAAATAATTTAGACTGAGAAAATGTTTAATCTTGGGATGTTAGAAGAGTGGGTGTGGCTACTTTAAGAATGTGTGATTCAGAACATCAGCTGCCCCAGGCCTCTCAGTCTGATCCCTACAAACACACATATACAATTATATTATACTAAGTGACTTCATGTGGAAGCATTACCACAGAAGTCTGTGTGTGTGTGTGAATGAGGCACGGTGGCACATGTATCATGAGCATAATAACGTGAGTTGTCAAGTCCACCACGTCCCATAGACCAATGTGTATGTACTCCAATGTGTATGTACTTCCCATAGACCAATGTGTATGTACTTCCCATAGACCAATGTGTATGTACTTCCCATAGACCAATGTGTATGTACTTCCCATAGACCAATGTGTATGTACTTCCCATAGACCAATGTGTATGTACTTGCTTACCTGGTGAGACAGAAGTAGATGAAGTCTTTGAGTTGTTGATCCAATTGATCGGGTAGTTTAGGAATTGGCTTTCCCATACCAATCTGGAACATGGCCGCCTCTGGTACCAAGTCCCCCCTACATGCAGTACACAAGCTCGGTGATTGTGTTACCATTTGGTAAAGGGTTTCTTTGTGCTTACCACGGTGGTTTGGTGGTTGCCATCTCCTGTACGGTACATCCGAGGCTCCAGATGTCGGACTTCTTACCGTATCCCAGCCCACAAATAACTTCAGGTGCCATCCAGTATGGAGTTCCTCTCACAGAGTGCATAGCTGGGAGATCCTACAGAGATACAGTCACTGTGTGGGTATACTAACATAGTTGGTCTCTAGCTCTGTTCACACAATATGGCTGGCCCAGTCCTAGTCTGGAAATGTGTTCTATGAAGGAATCTGAGTAGTGAAGGCTAATTCCAGAGGGCATGTCCCACCAATTATTTCTGATTACATCATACAATGTAATAACTTCTTGTGCAACCAATAAAAGTGATGCAGAGCTTTATTATGACATGACAGAAATGGAGGACTTGCCCTTCACAGTGGCATAATGGAGATGTGGGGAGGAAGTGTTGTTTGTCAATACAGCGCAGGCCATAGTGGCTATAATAGTATAGCTAAATACTAGCTCGAGAACAAAGTGCACTATATAATACGTATGCAATACTTGTGGCACTAGTCAGCGTATAATATGGGGAGATATTGCATGGGAAGTATTCTCATGAGCTGAGGGCAAGTGACAATACAAGTGTGAGAGTGAAATGGCGTCCCATCAGTGGTTGCACGAGTAACAAACTTAGAGGCAACTCCACCACACTTCTAAAGCTTCAGTTGTCCAGAACTACACCCGGGCACATTGGAGCATTTAATATGGGAAATATGCTCATGTGATGTGGAAATACTCAAACTAAAAAAAAAGTCCAAGTTTGAATGATCATTCATACCCCACAGTTTTTGGCACATCCGAAGTCGATGAGTTTGACTGTTCCTTTCGGGTCCACCATTACATTGGCACCTTTGATGTCCCTGTGGAAAATGTTGTTACCATGGAGATAGTAGAGTGCAGAGGCAATTTGTCGTGTGTAATGAACAACGGTGTCAAAGCTGAGAGAACCAAACCTACAAACATGCACGGCAGACCAGGTCAGAATGTCACATGCATGTCATGTGCCTACAAACATGCACGTCAGACCAGGTCAGAATGTCACATGCATGTCATGTGCCATACATACCGCTTAAGCATGCTCTGGATGGATCCTCCGGAGATGTAGTTCATGAATATGAAGACTGTTGCATTCTGCATGCTCGTGCCCAGATAGCGCACAATGTTCTTGTGAGTCAGACTCTTCAAGATGGCCACCTCAGCCTGGATCTTGCTGTATTGCTGTGTGGTCATCACAACATCATTGGAATAACAAGTCATGTACAGGACATGACAACATCGTGACTCACTTATACATTAGTACTGTGTGTGTGTGTGTGTGCGTCGCATGTGATATGAGAATCACTTATTAGTTGCAATACTTGGCAGTGTGTCTATGAAGATGGTTATGTTTCTTAACTACCCATTATTAATGTTAGTTAGATTGGTGGCATTAGAAGTGGATTAGTCTTTATCTGTACAGGACCACACCTGGTCAAGTGCCAGAGATCATTCTGATCCTTTACTTGAATGTAGGTCATTCAAACTATATTTGTGTTGTTTCAGTATAAGATGTGTATTGTGAATCAAAGTCGTGTATTATTCCTCCTGCATGCTCAGCCTGTGGGGAATATTTATGATACTAACAATAGTTCTGCTAGTGATATTACTGTAACATTAACCATTACAGTGTATTTCTAATGTGCCTGCCATATATCAGGGCCGGAGGAACCGGTCCAGTTTTGGTTGGACCATCTTTTGAAATGGGGAATTCAGAAATAGCTTATCTTTAAAAAAAATAAAAAATAAAAATTTTTGACGATCTTTTTTCATTCTTCCAGGTTCGTTTAGTGGTGGCTTGGCATAAATAATGAAGTCTAAGATATTTATTAGTTGCCAGAGTAAGTAGTTTGCAATGTAGTTAGCGCTGTCAGTAACTATTCTAGCTATTATGGCATCATTCTAAACAATAGCTAATACAAAATTTCTTTTTTATTTAGCTAGCTATTTATAGTTAGTATATATAGACTTGTCACACCCATGAATTATCCTTAGCTACACCCATGAACTGTTTTGGTCACTCCACCCATGAATGTTTTGGCCACACCCACTTCGTGACTAGACTAATTTATGAGAGTTTCCTCCGTCCCTGTATATATACACGCGTATAATTGGCTTGAATTCTGTATGCCCCACCCATTCATGTGGCTAATTCCTAACATATGCTACTTAACTAAACCCCTTGCAGTGTCCCAATGGAACCAATCCCTACATTATGTGAATAGCCATACTCACAGATTTAGCTCTCTCCAGGTTGTGAGTGTCCAGCTCCACCTCCTTCACTGCTACCATCTGTGCAGAGCTCAGCAGACCCTCCCACACCTTACCATACGCCCCCGTGCCCAGTAGCTTCCCTTTCTTCCACATGATAGAATCTTCTTTGCCATCGTCCAAGTCATCACCACTACTGCCTCCTTCTGAATGGGAATTCCTGTCACGCCTACTCTTATAGTCTGCATTATGAGTGCCAGCGTCTGAGCCACGCCTGCTTTGCCATCCTGCATCTGAGCCACGTCTACTATGCCGTCCTGCGTCTGAACCATAGTCACTTTTCCCACTGACATCTGAGTGGGTAGTGGGTAGATGCAATAAAGTCTTCAGCTTGTCTTCTAACTCACTAGCTAGCAGAGGATGCTGAACTAAAGGACTAGCTAGTACTGCCTTCAAGTTCTCTAATGTGGCCTGTCTGGCATTGGGGTGCTGGCCCACTACCCATGTATGTAGTACATTATACAACTTCTTCATAGTCAAGTCACTACCTTTATCTCTACATTCTTCAATCACTGTTAGGGGCATTCTCAATGCAATGGCTATGTGCTCCCAAAGATAAGCTACTCCAGCAAGAGCCGCTACAATAGCAGGAACATCTTCCTCCTTAAATGTGCAATCAGACTGCCAATTTCCAGCCTGTTCATTAGGGTGCTTGTCACACTGAGATTGCATTACTACTCGCTCCTCTTTCCTCGCAAATACAGTCAGGTGACCACGCCACTGAGGTGTATGGGGCGCCAAATGAGACAAATTGCCGCCTTATACTATTATTAAGGGAGGAGACCCATAGCAACCGTTGGTAAGGCTGTGGGAAGTGTTAAGTGCTATCAACCACGAAAATCTACCACCCTCACTTGGCTCCGCATGCATCTCGCAAGCATAACCACCGCTTGATATATTAGCGCGCAAAGCGGGGCAAAAATCTCGAGAGTCCCTAACCTCAGTAGCCTACTGGTGGGTTAGCTTTGACCACGTTGTTGTTACAACCAGCTTCAACAGCAAACTATAATCATGCCTTCCAGGAAAAGGAAGAGGGCTATTAGTGCAGCCACAGAAATGAGGAAAATGAAATGTGCTTTGAGAAGAAGTAAGAAATAAGTAAATAAATATAATTATTAAAAAAACAACAACATAATATATATATATATATATATTTATTGCAGCTTTGATATTTTTACTTGAATATTTCCGCATCACGCGAGCGTTCTGTATTCTCCCATATTGTACGGTTTATATTGTACGCTACTTGTAGCGCGCGCGTAGCGAGTAAAATCAATGAAAATTGTATTGTAACCGGTTGAGAAAAATTTCAAAGAAGCAATAAATCACTTATCACATTCGTCGTACAATATGGGAATGATATTTTACTCTCACGCCACATTTTCACTCGCCTTTGGCTCGTGAAAATATTTTGCGTGCTCGTAAAATATTTTCCCATATTGTACTCTGACTCGTGCTATAAGTATTATGTATAGATAAATAAAGTAATCGTGTATAGACATAGGATTGGAGCAAGTCCCAGCAATAGGTGGGGCTTCCACTGATACTCTTGATGATCCTTCCTTTACTGGTCATGATGTCACGCCCTCTCTTCAGCAGGAGTCATCATCAGAAGTGCTCCCTGATTCACCTTCTCAAGATTTAGTGTCCACTCCTACTGCTCCACCATGTGAATCACACCCTCCAGCATTTTTTAATCCATCTCAAGTTCTAAATGATCTCACTACCTAGTCACATGATGACCACAATTCTCCTCCTGTCTCTTCTCATCCAGTTGTGAGTTCCACTGAAGTTTCCCCAGCTCCGCAGGAAGCACTTCAAGAGTTAGTTGAGAAGCTTTCAGCTATCGCTCAACAGAATGGTTTGGTGTTTGATGTGTCCAGTCTCCCTCAGTTTGTGAATAATTCAGCCATACGACTCCAGACTTCTGGACCAGGGTTGGATTGAGCTATGGAGACTTGGAACTGCTCAAATCTGAATGCAAGGACCGAGAAGAATTTGTACGAATTCTGAAGGATAGAGGAATTAACAGCAAACCCCTCCAGGAGAAGCTGTCCAAGCACTTCAAATACAGCCAAAGAAAATGAGTCCTTTTTTCCAACCCTGCTCTTTTCAGAGCCACTACCTCACAGAAGGTTTCACCTAAAATGTTCGCACACATAATCAGTGGGCTATTTCTTCAAATCCTTACACTACTAGCTAATTCGCTTACCTGTGCGTCGGTAAGGCAGACGTGCTAGTATCGCCTGAACGGGGTACTGTATAAATCCACTGCAGGACCCCTCCCACATTAGTATCGAAATCTAACAAGCTGGGTGCTTCTTCAACAGCACCGTAGGTGATTCTTCAACAGCACCGTAGCCGTAGGTGATTCTTCTCACTAAAAAGCAGCTGAATCGGAGCGCACCTTTGGTGGGCGGGGCGCAAAATGCAACATCCGGTTGGGGGGGGGGCGTTATAGTATTACGCGCACTTCGTTTTGACCCAGCCGCAGTTCGCGGCCGCCTGCAAAGAGGGTGAATTTGCGACAAGTATTTTTGGGACGACGTTATGTGCAGAACGGCTGACCCTCACCTTTGACCTATAGAGCGCGGCTGATCAAATACTTTGAACCTTAAGCACGCGCGCATGCGCATAAGGCTGACCATCGCTGCGTGCGGGGCTGACCATTGTTGGGAGGGGCTGACAGACCCACCTCAATCATGCTGAAGTACATGATCACTTCGAAAAACAGCTGTGGGTACACATCAATATTTTGCAACTGTAGTTTTTAATTATACTTGTTCACACAACAATCAAAGGGTGTGGCTTCAATTTTGGACGTGACTGCTTATTCTAAAAGTTGAAGCAAATGTTATGTGTGACACATATTCTTAAGTCGACAGACCACAACTCCATAAAATTCATGGAGCAATCTACATGTGTATGTATCTAGAGTATCTAGTAGTGACAGTGAGAGCAGCATACAAGTACTTTTCCTGGGTCCATGCATTTCACTCGCCTCCTCCGCACCCCCTCCCTTCCCCACCCATATTTGTTCTTAGAATGTTTCTCCAATTTTGTTAGAGTAAATGGTAGCATTGTATTACTAGTTAAATACAACTTCAGTACGATTAACGTGACGACTCAAGGCAGCACTAAGTGGTCACTAACTGAAGGAACCTTGAGTACTATGTTAGTTAGTCAACTTTATTCTGAAAATGCAGTCTGCTTGTAAGCTAATATAACATTCATTGACAAAATACTAATGAACTATTCCATAAAAATAAAATACTGTAAACTTCCAGTATGAAGAAGCTTTTAAAGAGTTGGATTATGACAGTGTCAGTGATAGGTTTAATTGTCCTCAATATTCCAGTAGATTTTCCTCCAAACAAGGATTGAATTGTCACTGGAAACGTCCACAGCAATTCCTTGGACACTCTTGCATCTCAAACCTGTAACAAAGAAGGGAAAGTAATCACGTTACCAAAGGTCCAGTGCTCCTTTCAGGAACACAATGCTGTTTTCACTACAGTACAGTACAGCACTTGATGTTACACTGCTCATCTCTACTCGATAAAGGTCTCAATAATAACCATTAAATAGGAATGCTTAATTAGAAAACTAAATATACATTATGAATGTAAGAACATAAAAAACAAAACAAGAAAAGTACCTCTTACTAAGATGAATGAAAGAGACCACAATGACTCTTTATATACTGTACACTATGTATGTGCAAGTGTGGGCAGAGAGGAGACAGCGACAGAGACAGAGACGAGAGAGAACGAGAAAGAGATGAAGACAAAGAAGAAGACCAAAGAGAAGAGGAATGCATGAACATTGATGTTGTGTCATTGAGAGACAGTTGTATGTATAATTATTTATTAGCATAGTAAATCACAGTGTGTGTTTGTAATCTACAGTGTATGCGCATGTCATGGTGTGTTGTGCTTATTTTGTGTCCGGATGTTCCGTGACCACATCCCACATTATTTGTGCGCATGGGTGTCTTCTGACATATAAGCCAGGACACGCATGCATATCAGTTAGTTCCCCCAATTTTAGTTTAAACCCTAAACTGAATTCAGACTTCAGGGAGAGGGCTAGCTATCTGGGCGAACTCTGGTGGCAGCAGGTCACCAGAGTGTATGAGTAAAAGAGTGTAACTGATAACTTCTCCTCTACCTCTGGCGGCTTACCTTCAGGCTTATAGCCTTTACCTTCTGACCCAGTTCAGATTCTCTCTGGCCAGTGACGGTCGACCCACAGCAAGTGTATACAATATATGAGTTTGTACATGAGGAAACCAGGTGTGACGAGCCCCACAACAAAAAGTTTAATTTGTACAGACATAGCAGCAAAAGCTCTACAATTTACTCATGGGCTGATACAATAATTTGTAATAATCGAAACTATCATTTCTCAATGATTTTACATGTCACAGTTGTTCATGTCATAGTTGTTCATGTCACAGTTGTTAATGTCACAGTTGTTCATGCCAAAGTTGTTCATGTCACAGTTGTTAATGTCACAGTTGTTCATGCCAAAGTTGTTCATGCCACAGTTGTTCATGCCACAGTTGTTCATGCCAAAGTTGTTCATGCCAAAGTTGTTCATGCCAAAGTTGTTCATGTCACAGTTGTTCATGCCACAGTTGTTCATGCCACAGTTGTTCATGCCAAAGTTGTTCATGCCAAAGTTGTTAATGTCACAGTTGTTCATGCCAAAGTTGTTCATGCCACAGTTGTTAATGTCACAGTTGTTAATGTCACAGTTGTTCATGTCACAGTTGTTCATGCCAAAGTTGTTAATGTCACAGTTGTTCATGCCAAAGTTGTTTATGCCAAAGTTGTTCATGCCACAGTTGTTATGTATGTGCATGTGATACAGAGAGTACATATAATTGCAACATTGTGCTCACATCTATCAGGGAATCCTGTACAACATGGCATCAAAATGTTGGATGGCTTCACTAAACTTTGCTCTAATTACAGAAATGGGTAACCATACCAAAAAAGCAAATTGTAGTTAAAGAGTGATCCAATATAAAAGTAATTTTTTTCCAGTAAGAACAATCAATGACAGTGTGTTCAAGCCTCACATTACTTCACAAACTTTACCCACTTCTCACCTATTCACTACATTTCCCTGCTCACACCACACCTGCTAGTCACCTCCTCCTGCAGCTAAATAAACATTGATCCATTAACAGTCACCCTACTCTCCATTCATTCTGTATCATTATGCCATTTATTTAATTTGTGGAACAGTTATATACACATGTTCATGCAAACCCTTCTTTTCCATATATGTATATTCTCCACTCATGCTCACCTTGCCTCTTCCCACTATTTAAACTAGAACCTTGTATCATTTCACTCTCTCTCTGTTTTTTTTCTCCTAAAGATAGTTTTAATCAAGTTTGACTGAGCTATTTTTGCGCATAGCTGGCCTTACAACCCAGCTACAGAGGGCAATCCATTATCACTAGTGGATTTACACAACATTGAATGGTCCTTCGAGCCGGATTACCCAACTCTATTGGTCGATCCTATTCTTCATCCTCTACTCAACTCAACTGCTATCTATCGTTCACCCAACACTTCTACTATCACTCATCATGGAAGCTATGAAGAAAAGTCGTTCTGCATATGGTGGTGCTATCACTAGAGTACTTCGTAGGCATGAGAAACTCCTGGATGCTGATACTTCCACATTCGACATTGCTACTCTCAAGCGTCAGATGGAGTCTGTTCAGGCCACTAGCGAATCCTTCATCCAAGTTCACCAAAACTTACTTGAAACTCATGCAACAGAAGTTGACGACGAGCAAGAAATGAGAACACTTGATTCACACGAGGAGTCAGTTGCACTCACACTTTCCATCCTGCAGCGTTTGGTCGACTTGAAGTCAGTTCACATGGAGGCATGCAACTTCGATGAGAAGCTAGCCAACCTGGAAGCAAAGATCGCAACCAACCCAGAACTCAGTTATCCAGATGCTTTGAAGAAACTTGAGAATACCTTGGCTCAAATGGAGAAAACAGTCAATCAATCTACCATACCTCGCGATCACAGAGTATCAAAGATGGTTAGAGCATTTGACACACGCATGCTTGATTTGTCAGCTTCTGAAGCACGGGCTAGTCCTGCTGATGTTAGCATCTCCAGTTCTACTACTAGTGACCATCATCATCATCACATCAAATTACCAAAGCTCGCCGTTCCTACATTCAATGGAGACATACTGAAGTGGGCCGTCTTCTGGGAAAGATTCAGTTCTATCATCCACGATAATCCCAAGCTTGACAACCATGAAAAACTCACGTATCTACGCCAGGCCATCACTGATCCTGACGCTTCTCAACTCTTGTCAACTACAACAATTGCTCCTGGTCAGTATGATGAGCTGGTCGACACTCTCCAGAAACGCTATGATAAGAAGCGAATCATCCATCAACATCACGTCATGGCACTGATCAATTGCCAAGCTCTGAAGCATGACACTCACAAGGAGCTCTGTGCCTTCATAGATACCTTCTCTCTCAACATCAGAGCTCTGGAGAATGCTAAACAATTCGATGCAGAATCCATCCTCACTTCAATCGCCACTTCCAAGCTCCCAAAGGTGATAACTGACAGATGGAGCCTACACACGCGAGATACAAAGGATGTTCCTAATGTCAAAGACTTGCTAGCATTTCTCACTGAGCACGCAAACTCCACTGCTACTGCCAGCAACGTCCTCAACAGAGCTGAGATGGGAAGGGATCCAGCACGCAAGCCAAAGGCTGCTGTTCATGTCTCGCAACCTTCCACAAGCAGGAGCAACTCGGGTGCCTGCTCTGCCTGCAAAGGAGATCGTCACAGTCTCTACTACTGCACTGCATTCATGGCCATGTCCCTCGATGACAAGCAAAACCACGTAAGAAAACACAATGTATGTTCTAACTGTTTGACTTCTGGACACAGGGTCAAAGATTGTCGGAGTCTCAGACGTTGCAAGAAGTGTCACAGAAACCACCACACCATTCTCCATAGAGAGTCTGCTCCAGTACTTCCAACTGAGCCACAAGCCCAAGCTGCTTCCTCACAAGCCCCGGGTTCATCCTCACAAACACAAGTTGCATCCTCACAAGCCCCAGGTCCATCCTCACC
>WLWD01004614.1_pt1 | contig 12225 bp, 15 predicted proteins | sample 6712731 | NCBI WGS metagenome assembly WLWD01 (sample SAMN12718690, study PRJNA576275) | sponge metagenome | isolation source: marine sponge | host: Mycale hentscheli | place: New Zealand: South Island, Marlborough, Capsize Point | collected 2014-11-01
ACCTGCAATAGTTTACGCAGTTGTGCAGCGAATCCATGGCTCAGAAGCGCTCCAGAGGCTCTCCTACGTTCTTGACACCAACTCAACTGAGCAAGAGAACGCCCAGGAGATTTCTGCATGTTTCACAGCATGCAAAGAGAAGACTGAGGATGCCAGTGAGAAGTGAACCCATTGCAGTTGAGGTTGCTGATGACAGGTGAGCTTAGTTTGTAATATAAAACAATAAACTAGGCAACAGTTTTAATAAAGATATTCAACAGTACCACCACAGATACATCCAAGCATAATGCCTGGAGCATGGCTGAAATAAAAGCTCTTGTGCAGTATGTGCTGCAGTGCATGGAGTTGGAGTGGCCAGCCCATCACAGAATGAAATTTTGGAATTCTGCAGCAGTCTATATCAAAGAACATGCTGGCACTTTACATCAACGATCTGGTACAGTGATATATATGTTACATATTACTAATGTTGCATTTTACTTTAGAGTTTTTTTTTGTAATAGACACTTCATGCCGATATAAGGTGGTTAAATGGCTTAAAAAGAAATTCGATTCTCCCAAGACTGCTGAAGTTTTCTATTTTTCCACAGCTATGTCAGTAGGAGTGCAAACCAGCTATTCTAAAACATCTATGGCAGTTCAGACTGGGTGTAGTGGTGTTGATCTGGTTGATGTTGGAGTACAAACTGAACACAGTTGTAGCTATTTAGGTGCTCAAATTAACATGTTGGCAGCTACGAGGGAGTCTGAGAATGATCTACATGCAATGTCTGTTGCCTTTTCAAAGTATTGAACTTTTCATAGTTTGAAGCCATGATCTATAGTCTTTAGGACAATGGGGGACTGGGAATCTTGAAAAACTTCACCATGGACCAATGTGGAGTGTGGCTAGCTCATTTCATGTTTCACACGAACATGAAAGACACACAATGAAGGTAGATTTGCTTATAGAATTAATTTTATTGTTATTACTAAGGTTTCTTACCAGGCTTTCATGAATATTCCATCTCCATCTGAGAGTACACTGAGACGGGACATTGCAGCTAGCAAGATTAGCCTTGATGCCCGTATTCAGGTTGGTGTAATTTGAGCAATGGGCAGCTTTTAGCACACTATACACATAACTGGTTGCAGCGGCTATGAAGTTACGTATGGCAGGAGGTGTTAATATGTCACCTTCCTGCCCCCCCACCCCCTCTAAGTTATTGATTATTGCAGCACCATGGTACCATTTTTTCTAGTTCTTGGATACTGACAGCAGAATGTTACTCATCAGTTAGTGCACTTACACTAATGTCATATTATTATGGCAACAGTGTTAATATTGGCCAACAGACTTGGGATATTCCACATCCGATGATTAAAGATAGGCATACTTATTACATACTGTTATGTTTATGTTTCAGTACTAGATGAAGCTGCTCGTGCACATCCCAATACATGGTGGTGGATAAAAGCTGATGGTGCGGACCTGGTCAGTGGACTTGGCGAATCTGTAGCAGGAGCATGGAGTGGAGATGTAGACTTGGCTGATGACAATCTCATCAAAGCCAAGGAAAGTCATCAAAGAAGACTTGATTTCATTAATGAATTAGGCAAGGCAAGACAAGATATCCTGGAAGTTGCAGAGGATCTATCAATGGCAGAGCAGGCCATTGTTCAAGATGTTGACTTCATCAATACCAGTAAGTTTCCTTAGCTCTGTGAAAATTTAATGTATAATTTTAAATTGTACAGAGCTAGCCAAGACATCAAGAAACTACTCTGACAAGCAAAAACAAGGAAAATCAGCTGAGAAAGTTTTGCTTCAGTTGGCTTGGGAAGTTCAGGAATTAGAGAGTCTAAATGAAAATGGAAGGAAGATCATTTTAGAATGTGGAAACATGAAGGCCAAGCGACTGCAGCCAGGCTATGATGTGATTACTGACAACTTTGCAAGACAGTTATCTTCCTTACGACAAATTATTTTGACATTTGTCAAGCAAGTAGTGAAGTACAAGAGCACACCAGCAACACATATTCTGGTTATAATGATTAGTCCTGAGGAGCGCAACAGCAAGCCTTATGCTCTTCCTATTCAGTGCTTGGCATATACCTCTCTTGGAGACATGGCTGTTCGTCAGATTTGTGATGAAGTAGTAAAAGCAATGATTGGACGAGGAATGAGAGTAGCTGGTAAATATAGCTATGTGGATATCACAACCTAAGTAGTAGGTTGTTTGTTTGTTTGCTATCTTATAGGATTTGCTACAAATGGAGAATGGAATTCTCTTCGATGCAAGGGATACAAAAGACCCCTGTCAATTTTTGAGATTAAATATTCTGTGCGCAGCAAGTATCGGTCTCTATCTCAGGGCAAGCTTATGGAAATGCTTACACCAATCAGTAAGTGTAGCTATATTAATTGCACTTGCTCTAATGCTATAATCACATAGATTTGCCAGATGGATCTGTCAAATGCCTAAACAGCAAAAGTTGCATTAGTCCAGATGTGCTAAGGGAAGTGTCTAACCGATTAACGGCCGAATTATTACTTAACCGCGGTGCCGCGAGCCGCCGTATTTTTTTCCGCCTGAAGTAACCCTTACTGGAGAAGCAACTTTCTGACTTTGTAGCGGAGAAACAATCGGTCCTGGACATAAAGTTTCTATTGATCAGCCGCTGGTAAAAGCTTGCTCTTGCTATTGCTCAATGGATTGAAAGTCCTGCGCGCTCCAGTTTTCGACAGTGGATGGGAGGACGCCTAAGGCTACGAAATTTTTTTGTATCTCGTAGCGTCCTTGGGGTGCCACTTCGCAATACTTAGTTTCACTACGCTAGTTATGAGCTTACAATAGAAGACAAGTTCAGAGATTTGAGTAATGGTTATGAATGACGCAAGAATGGACACTAACAGCAACTTATAAAGGTGAATTGTTAGGAAACAAAACACACGCCATTTTCAGATTTATATTAGTAAGAATGAAAACATCCAGATCTAACCAATGATATCGACTTTAATCATTAATAAGTCACTCTGTGACATTCTTGTGTTCTTTTTATATATTCCAGGTATATTATGAACTTTACAATACTACTAATATTCCAAAGTTATGGATCAGCTTGGAATTTGGAGATACTCTTGTGTTTCCTGCATCTTTGGAGTCCTGAATCCACAGTAGAATCAATAAACTTCTCCAGAAGACTTAAGCTATCATTGCAGCATAACTCAAAGTATCAAATAATCATGAATTATAGTTCTTGTTATAAAATTTTATATGAGAATATTTGATAAACTTGAAGTGTTTTGTAGCAAGGTTTATCTGATAAATTTTATATTGTAACCACACTTGTAGATATGCTGTACAGATAGCTATACTACATTACAAACCTGAGATGTAATGATAGATAACTGGTAGATTCAGGTATGCAGCTGTAGGCAGATAGTTATTACCCCCTTTCTTGTACGCCTGCGTATTTGGCCTTTCGGGGACAAAATACGGAGGTACGCAAAATTGCGTATTTGGCCAGTAATCGGTTCTAACTGGCTATCTGAAGGATGCTCCATTGAAGATGTCATTGTTCGGTTGCGTCAACGAACAGTCCCTTCAGGCTATTCTTATCACACTTGGATTCAAGGTAAATGAAAAATATGCATATTTTCATGGGGAAATAGCAAATGTTATAAATTTAAAGGCAAGGAGGAGGATACTGCAGACAAACTCAGGTCAATTTTGGCACAATTTGAATTTACTGCTAAGATCAAGAAGTTTGTTGCTGATGGAGTTCCATTTGACAATCACCTCAACATCCCTGAAGTTCATCCATTGACTGGAATACTATTTTGTCAAAGGGAGGATGAAGGCCATTTGTTCAAGGTTGAATTACTTTATGAAGCTATTTCCAAAATTAATAAAGTTTGTTGTGTAATTTTATAGAGAATTGCTACTAGTCTAAGGCGAGGAAGGGTTGACAGTATTGGCCTTGAGAAGTTTGTGGAGGCTCTACAAAGTCCTGGTACTGGTCTCACATACCCTGCTCTGACTGGAGTAAGAAAGCAGTCCATACAAGATGTAGAGCGTCTTTTTGGTCCAGGTGTTATAGCTTTTATGACAAGTAGTAGCTATAATACTAAAGCAAAATACTTATCTATAATAAGAAATTGGAGGAGAGCAATTGATGAAAGGGGACTTGAAGAAACACAAAGGCAGCAGTTCCTTCAGGACTTCAAGGAGTATATATGCGAAGATCTTATGCCAAGGTATGCTGATGGGCTAAAGGACTTTAGCCTATTAGAAGTTAACAGGTAAAACTGCTTGTATGTTACATACAAGCACAGAACTATCTCTATAGTATGTATGTACTTTGTGCAGGCCCATTAATAGAATTAGGGGCTTTACCAGGGAGACCCTGATTGGAATTATTGCAAGTATTGAAACCAGGGAATGGCGATACCATTTCAATGCAGCTCATAGTCTACCTATTGAACATCCACGGTCATCAACTACAGATGATGTTGAATGTTTTTTCAGTGTCATTAGGGACTGTGTTGGAAAGGATTTTACTCTGAAGCAGGTTAGCAAGTAGGAGTAATTTAATTACTTGTAATCAAAATTATATTTAGGGTTTGCAGGTTTATTATGAATGGAAAAAATATGCTTGGAATTCTCCAAAAGAATGGACAAGGCACTCCCATTTTATTATTTTACAAGCAATCAGCGCTTCTATGAAGAAGAAATGCCTAGCTTTAATGAGCCCAGAAGCAGACCTAAACGAAAGAGAGCACCAAGACGTGAACTACTTGCTGGCGATGTTGGTCGCAGAGCATCTTTTCCCATAAGCAGCAGTCTGTCCATTCGAGCTAAATTTCATAACCTTCCTGTAAACCTACCCCACCTCCAACTGCTAGTATTCACCAAAAAGTGATGGCTGAACATTCGTACTCTTAAATTTATTTGTTACATGTATAAGGTTAATAGTATTCATATTCTGATAGCTGGATGATTATTCATTGAATCAATGTTCACATTATGTCTAATGCATGTGCATTTAGTAATAGTCGATATAGTGCTTCTACATCTCAGATTGTCCCAAGGTCCCGTTCTGGTAATCTTGATTCCGCAATACCACCCAGGTGCAGATCTGCTCCAATGTGTGATAAACTTCACCCACTCTAGGTCTGTAGAGATGATGCAGCAAACGAATTATTTAACGTTGCAATGGCGTTTTGTCGGGAGTGTGGAGAAAAGATACGGAAGCATACATTCATACAACTTGAGAGCCTTAAAGAGTCATTTAGCTACACAATTCCAAGCTTTCCTGTTTTTCAAGTCAAGATAAAACATATAAAATTTAGTTTCTTAAACGATAGTGATGTGTACGATGGCTTCATACAGGATGCTATTGCTGGAGAGTTAAAAGACACTTCTATTTTGAAACTCTGCGGTGGGTATACCAATGCCTTCCTGATTGAATCAAATGAATTTGATAGATGTGTAGATGTGAAGGAGCTGAAATTGTTGGAGGAAAAAGTATTTGTGATTTGGAAATGGAATTTATGGTACATTGATGAGGAAGAAAATGCAAGTGCAGCAGAAGATACAAGTAGTATAGAAGATTCGAGTGAAGTGGATGAGGCAAGTATGCACAGTGAAGGCATGGAATATATTCTATCAGAGGTTGATGAAGGTTCAGATGCACCTGCAGAATCTTTAAGTTCCTATTCTGTAGTTTTTAAATGTATTGGGTCTATGAAAGAGCAAAATTATCAAGATGTTACTGTTATTGTTTACTGCTTGGTGCACAGAATCCAGCACTTCAGTAACCATGTATCCCACACGTTTCCATCTATCATCAACAAATAGCTCAAATGCAATTGCTTTTGCATCCACAGGATTTGCAGGTTCTGGTGTTAGTCGAACCCCAATAGTCACTTCTTATTGAAAGGGCTGCATTTGCAAGTAGAGTTTGCTGCTATCGTGCGTGCATTAGTATTCTCTCAGTCCAATGAAATTATTGTCACGTGACTAATGACGTTTCTTGACGCGCGACCAACCTCCTCTGCCCTCATACAATAAGTGCTACACACTCTCACCATAAACCCTTTACCAGTCATTGCAAGCTTTGACATTAGTGTTAACCCTTTACCTCTCACTCATTAAGCAACTTATAACTAGGGGTGTGCCCAACAGCATATTGTGGCAAGTGAACTATTGCCACAACCTAAGAGTTTCTTGCAATACATGCAGTAGTGGCAATAGCTCACTGGCCACACTGTGCTGTTGGGCATACCCCTAGTTCAGTAATTAAAACCACCTACGTAATCCACAATGTTTGATACGATCGTCAGCATAAAGCAATCAAACGATACTTATCATTTTATTAGTTTTCACACTTTACTTTATCAGAGCACAAGCAAACAGCTTATTCGTTGACCAGATAACTCGCCATACTGTGTATTCTCCACTCCCTTGCTTACAGTTTGTTGCTGTACCGTTGGTATAAACTTTCAAGCACACTCATTCAGAATGCATTGCTTGTCGAAATAAACACCCGAGAATGGAGCCTATCAGCAGTTAAAAACAATAGTACTTACTTCGGCGAATCTTACTATATGCTTATAATGTTCCTCCGTTCTGCCGAACTCTAGAAACAGCTGATGAAGTTTAATGCAACTTTTCAATAGATGGTACTGATTGTTATTGACCCGCCTATTTACTCCACCCATTTTACGTGAAGGAGTTGTGACGTACCATATATATATATAAACATACGGATTTTTACATTGAGTTAGACTCGAGAATGTCTCGCTGGCTTCACTCACTCGCCAATAAACCCCTTATCACTTACACTGTAAAATATTTGCTGTACAATAAAACACCTGTGTGCAGCAGCATTGCACTTCATGCATCTAGTTGCACAGAATACCTAACACGTTATTACTCTGCTGGACTGCTGGATGCATTACAGCCAGTTGACAATTACTGTGACCTAAGTACTTGATTCCAAAGTTGGCTAACTATGTAGCTAACTAATACTTGCTGAACTAAAAGCCAAGGCATATTGTCCACTGCCAACAGTGTTCACTTAATCTTAAGCTCAGTGGCTCCTATAGACAAGACTGCTTTTCTTCACGCTGCTACTACAAATATCCTGAAGGGTTGCAGCTAAACGCATTTTAGTTTTGCTGAGATTTCAGAGGATGTTGCCCTAAATTTAATGTACGTAAATAAATTACACAGCTTTAAAAAGCTTTATTTTATTTATTTTTTGCTTTGAAAGTGTTAGCCATCTTCTAAAGTCGCTGACGCAGTGAATCAATGATGACAACTGAAACCCTCACAAACACATGCTTACTGAACACAATGAACCTCATACTCCTTACCTTGGTTTTCTAAGGAAAGAGAAAGATGACTTTTGGTAACACCATCATTGTGTATGGTATCTACAAGTACACAGAAAATGATGGACAGTGAAGCACACCTGCAATAACCTTATAGGGGAGAAATGTGGCTGCATACGTCCTAAATAAAGAAATAAATCAACAAAAAAAGAAATTCTTAAATTAATCATTAAGTTCAAACTATGCTTGGGAGACAAAAGGGGATAATCTAGTTTTAGTATGTGTGTCTTCATATAGAGTTTTTTGCTGCAGTGGAGAAATGTACCATAGTTATGGGTAATTAGACTACACCTACTAGTAAAATGTTGATGATGTAATAGTTCCTGTAATTTTGCTGAAATTTCTTTTTTTTTTGTTTCTGACATAGCAAATTTTCTCTCTCCCCGCCCCCTTAGCTTTCCAATACTAAATCCATTACTCAAGCATAATGCATACTAACTATAGATTATTGGCGTCCATATAAGCTGGCTTATGAGTAAGTTTAAGAACAAGGATTTAGTTTGTTCTTAGGGTCACATATTTTGATAAATGACAGGCCATTTCCTTCAATGATACAACCATAGGTGTTTATACACTGATTTTATTGTTTATTGGGGAACCAAGCACACGTGGATAACTTTGGCTGGCCCAATGATACTTTTAGTGGCCACCAGTGACACTGGTGGCCACTATGATAAAGGAGTAAAAAATGGCATGTGCCCAATAGTAATTTTGCACTTACAGTGCTGCACAGACTTGTCTAAGTGACAAGCTGGCTCATAAGCAAAGAACAGCTACAGCCAAGCACAAGCATCAAACCCACCCAGACCAGGATATAAAATATATTAAAGTGACTATTGTCCTTACTGTGACATGTGTGGGTCAGTAGGATGGGGCTTATCTAACTGCCTTGACAAATTATGCAAACCAGAAAGAGTGGGGTAAAGGGGAGGGGGGCAGGGTTTGAGCAAGGTATAGGGTAACTGCACCCAGCTAGTAAAGGATGACGTAAAAGATTGCCTGAAGCCATAGATGATTAGAATTATCACTAAGTCCAAACCAAATACAAGTGAAAGTAGGTAATTGATAAGGAGTAATTTGTAGGTAGTAGAGGCTAGATAACCTTACCCAAAAACGTTTGCCCTCACGCACAAAACCCTTCAGGGATTTTTTAGCTTCACATCACAGACATAGAGACTTTTAACAAAATTATTGCAGGAGCAAAACTAGAATTTGTACAATTGCAATGTATTTGACCCAAAGTCTGACATCGAAGACTGAGGGGACAATGACATATTCAGCAGGGGCAATAACATTTTAAGCGGGGGCTACATGCCCCTACAGTCCCCTCAAAAACCTACCCTTTACCCTTTTACACAAATTGTATATCACATTACATAAAAATCTTCAAAATCTTCAAAAAAACCTTCACCCCTTACACTAAACCTGTACCAGGCATAAGCCCCTCATACTTATTATCATTTATCATTAAAAAAATACAGTTCACTGCTTTACATTATCAACAGGTTCTATGTAAGCTGCTTTTTCACCTTGTTGCTACTTCTCAATAAGCCTCTCAACTAGAAGGAGATTCTGCTAAATCTATAGCTAGTTAGCTGCTACATAAGCACTCACTCTACCTGGTGACGAACTTCATTTGATGACCTGAGAGATGACTACAGCAAAAGAGGACACTATTCGCAAAAAACAAAATTAATGAAAAAGTCCACATGACTATTTAGCTCCTATTGGAATAAGCTTGCTAGCGCCTTCCACCCCTTAAGTTAATGCAGTGAGGGTTGAAGGAACGACTTCTTATGGAAAATGTGCTTGATTGAAGATCCGGGTATTTCAAAGGGGTGCTTATACTAAAAGGGGGGTTCGAACAAATATAGTCTAACCCCCCCTAGATCCGCCCTTGCCTTATACAAAACCCTTCACCAAACCATATACCATACTTTTTACCCTCTCATATTCCCTATACCAAACCTTATACCTTATCTTACAGTGATTTTTCAACCTTTGCATCACAGTGGGGGCATATTGATTTGAACAAATTATTGTGGGGGCAGAGCCAGAATTTGTATGTTAAAAAGTAATGACATGCGGGGGCAATAACATTCTTAGTAAGGGCGAAATGCCCCTGCAGCACCAATGAAAAAACCTGCCTTATACAAACCCTTTACCAAACTTTATACCCTCAAACCCTTTACCACGCTTTAATTAGTGATAGGAACGTGTTTAAAGAGTCAGGATTCATCGTTGCAAGTTGGGGTTCATGGTTGCCAAGCTTTAATTAGTGATAGAAACGTGTTTAAAGAGTCAGGATTCATCGTTGCAAGTTGGGTTCATGATTGCCAAGCTTTAATTTAGTAATAGGAACGTGTTTAAAGAGTCAGGATTCATCGTTGCAAGTTGGGTTCATGGTTGCCAAGCTTTAATTAGAATAGGAACGTGTTTAAAGAGTCAGGATTCATCGTTGCAAGTTGGGGGACATGGTTGCCAAGCTTTAATTAAATAGGAACGTGTTTAAAGAGTCAGGATTCATCGTTGCAAGTTGGGTTCATGGTTGCCACGCTTTAATTAGAATAGGAACGTGTTTAAAGAGTCAGGATTCATCGTTGCAAGTTGGGGGATACGGTTGCCAAGCTTAATTAGTGATAGGAACGTGTTTAAAGAGTCAGGATTTATCGTTGCAAGTTGGGGGACATGGTTGCCAAGCTTTAATTAGTGATAGGAATGTGTTTAAAGAGTCAGGATTCATCGGTGCAAGTTGGGTTCATGGTTGCCAAGCTTTAAATAGTGATAGGAACGTGTTTAAAGAGTCAGGATTCATCGTTGCAAGTTGGGGGATATGGTTGCCAAGCTTTAATTAGTGATAGGAATGTGTTTAAAGAGTCAGGATTCATCGTTGCAAGTTGGGGTTCATGGTTGCCAAGCTTAATTAGTGATAGGAACGTGTTTAAAGAGTCAGGATTTATCGTTGCAAGTTGGGGTTCATGGTTGCCAAGCTTAATTAGTGATAGGAACGTGTTTAAAGAGTCAGGATTCATCGTTGCAAGTTGGGGTTCATGGTTGCCAAGCTTTAATTAGTGATAGGAACGTGTTTAAAGAGCCAGGATTCATCGTTGCAAGTTGGGGTTCATGGTTGCCAAGCTTAATTAGTGATAGGAACGTGTTTAAAGAGTCAGGATTTATCGTTGCAAGTTGGGGGATATGGTTGCCAAGCTTTAATTAGTGATAGGAACGTGTTTTAAAGAGTCAGGATTCATCGTTGCAAGTTGGGTTCATGGTTGCCAAGCTTTAATTAGTGATAGGAACGTGTTTAAAGAGTCAGGATTCATCGTTGCAAGTTGGGTTCATGGTTGCCAAGCTTTAATTAGTGATAGGAACGTGTTTAAAGAGTCAGGATTCATCGTTGCAAGTTGGGGGACATGGTTGCCAAGCTTTAATTAGTGATAGGAACGTGTTTAAAGAGTCAGGATTCATCGTTGCAAGTTTGGGTTCATGGTTGCCAAGCTTTAATTAGAATAGGAACGTGTTTAAAGAGTCAGGATTCATCGTTGCAAGTTGGGTTCATGGTTGCCACGCTTTAATTAGAGATAGGAACATGTTTAAAGAGTCAGGATTCATCGTTGCAAGTTGGGTTCATGGTTGCCATGCTTTAATTAGAGATAGGAACGTGTTTAAAGAGTCAGGATTCATCGTTGCAAGTTGGGTTCATGGTTGCCACGCTTTAATTAGAGATAGGAACGTGTTTAAAGAGTCAGGATTCATCGTTGCAAGTTGGGGGATATGGTTGCCAAGCTTTAATTAGTGATAGGAACGTGTTTAAAGAGTCAGGATTCATCGTTGCAAGTTGGGGGATATGGTTGCCAAGCTTAATTAGTGATAGGAACGTGTTTAAAGAGTCAGGATTCATCGTTGCAAGTTGGGTTCATGGTTGCCAAGCTTTAATTAGTGATAGGAACGTGTTTAAAGAGTCAGGATTCATCGTTGCAAGTTGGGAGATATGGTTGCCAAGCTTTAATTAGTAATAGGAACGTGTTTAAAGAGTCCGGATTCATCGTTGCAAGTTGGGTTCATGGTTGCCACGCTTTAATTAGAATAGGAAAGTGTTTAAAGAGTCAGGATTCATCGTTGCAAGTTGGGGTTCATGGTTGCCAAGCTTAATTAGTGATAGGAACGTGTTTAAAGAGTCAGGATTTATCGTTGCAAGTTGGGGTTCATGGTTGCCAAGCTTAATTAGTGATAGGAACGTGTTTAAAGAGTCAGGATTCATCGTTGCAAGTTGGGTTCATGGTTGCCAAGCTTTAATTAGTGATAGGAACGTGTTTAAAAAGTCAGGATTCATGGTTGCAAGTTGGGTTCATGGTTGCCAAGCTTTAATTAGTGATAGGAACGTGTTTAAAGAGTCAGGATTCATCGTTGCAAGTTGGGTTCATGGTTGCCAAGCTTTAATTAGTGATAGGAACGTGTTTAAAGAGTCACGATTCATCGTTGCAAGTTGGGTTCATGGTTGCCAAGCTTTAATTAGTGATAGGAACGTGTTTAAAGAGTCAGGATTCATCGTTGCAAGTTGGGAGATATGGTTGCCAAGCTTTAATTAGTAATAGGAACGTGTTTAAAGAGTCCGGATTCATCGTTGCAAGTTGGGTTCATGGTTGCCACGCTTTAATTAGAATAGGAAAGTGTTTAAAGAGTCAGGATTCATCGTTGCAAGTTGGGGTTCATGGTTGCCAAGCTTAATTAGTGATAGGAACGTGTTTAAAGAGTCAGGATTCATCGTTGCAAGTTGGGGTTCATGGTTGCCAAGCTTTAATTAGTGATAGGAACGTGGTTTAAGAGTCCAGGATTCATCGTTT
>WLWD01004641.1_pt1 | contig 12225 bp, 8 predicted proteins | sample 6712731 | NCBI WGS metagenome assembly WLWD01 (sample SAMN12718690, study PRJNA576275) | sponge metagenome | isolation source: marine sponge | host: Mycale hentscheli | place: New Zealand: South Island, Marlborough, Capsize Point | collected 2014-11-01
GACAGAGGCACGGTTCCCTCGCTGCACCTGCGAGACAGAGGCACGGTTCCCTCGCTGCACCTGAGAGACAGAGGCACGGTTCCCTCGCTGCACCTGAGAGACAGAGGCACGGTTCCCTCGCTGCACCTGAGAGACAGAGGCACGGTTCCCTCGCTGCACCTGAGAGACAGAGGCACGGTTCCCTCGCTGCACCTGAGAGACAGAGGCACGGTTCCCTCGCTGCACCTGAGAGACAGAGGCACGGTTCCCTCGCTGCACCTGAGAGACAGAGGCACGGTTCCCTCGCTGCACCTGAGAGACAGAGGCACGGTTCCCTCGCTGCACCTGAGAGACGAGGCAACGGTTCCCTCCGCTGCACCTGATAGACAGGCACGGTTCCCTCGCGGCACCTGAAAGACAGAGCACGGTTCCCGTCGCTGCACCTGAGAGACAGAGGCACAGTTCCCTCGCTGCACCTGAGAGACAGAGGCACGGTTCCCTCGCTGCACCTGAGAGACAGAGGCACGGTTCCCTCGCTGCACCTGAGAGACAGAGGCACGGTTCCCTCGCTGCACCTGAGAGACAGAGGCACGGTTCCCTCGCTGCACCTGAGAGACGCTGGAAAAGATGGTCTCTAGCCCGTGGGTCTCCTGTCCAGTTTTATAGAATTCAATTTTTTTTTAACTTCCAGTCCTGGGACTACACTTCCAGTCCTGGGACTACACTGGTCATTCGTCTTTCAGCATCACTAAAAATGGTTGGCTATATTTTTAGATAATTATAGTTTTAGTTTTTATTCATCAGCTCTACGATTTTAGTTTTAATTATCATCATCCTATGTGAAGTTTAGTTCTGGTTAGTTTACTAAATTAATGTTTTAAGGTATAACTAAAATTGGTTTTAGTTAAGCAAAACAACATTACTGAATTACTCAATATAGAGGTTTCACTATATTGCTAGCTACTTTTTCAGTGAAAACCTTGAACATCCGATCCCCATAAAAATGTTCTAAGTACAGAGATAACATGCTCTGCTACAGCTGAAAAAAGTTTAATAAACTGTTGAGCATAATTCTCCAGATGACTGAGCCTGAGCTGACAGCTCTCCAATTATTTCAACCATTTTCATTTTTGGAAGTACAATAACCAAGCCAACACAATCCCAGCTGCTTCAATCAAGTAATGGAACTTATAATCACATTTCTAAAAGTTTATGTCCTTGCTGTAAAGAAAAAGGGAAAAAAAAGAATAGCTAATTGGTGTTCTTTATAATTAAGGATTTATATGGACTGATTATTCTCATTTTCATCCCAAATACCCTTTTATTCTAGAATTATTCCACTATTCTATGTCATGTCTATTATTTTAAAAATGCTAGCATTATCCGGTAGGGCCTATTTGTGGCACAGGCATCATAGTGGTAGGCGTTGATACATTTGCGTAACAAAATTCTAGCAGAATGGTACCCGAATGAAGGAAGCAATGCTGAGAGCCAAAAGGGGCAATTCCATTTAACTAAACGGACAAATTGAGATTTGAAGCAGTAGAAGTACAAAAACTCCATTAGAACCAATCCTATAGCTAGATTTCCTCATGGAACAAAATGGTAACAAGAAATATAAATGGGTAATTTCATTGAGCAAAAAAGGGGCAAATTTTGCCAAGGCCTACACATTGATCCATAATATGCCCATATATGTGGCAGCCAAACCTCAGTAGGGGACACAGCTGCAAATATATTACAACCCTGCCAAGAGTGGCAAATAGTAAGGATCATCACAACCTCTCCAGGGAGTGGCAAATGGTAAGGATCATCACAACCTCTCCAGGGAGTGGCAAATGGTAAGAATCATCATTACAACCTCACCAGGACTCATTTCACCTTTTCCTAACTCTACAAAGTTGATCATTTACGCCTATTGTATAATCTTCCACATATAAACAAGGGGGCAGGGTACTATCTTATGGCGTACTGCCATAGAAAGGTGTTGATTTGCAACAGTTTGGCCCTACCACCCCCTCCCTCCCACTCAACCTCCACTTGGTTCGGTTTGCTATTTTCACCTGTGAGAGTAATCATCTTCTCTCTAACAGTTCAGCCAGCAATCATGTGACACTAAGTATAGCAATCATGTGACACTAAGTATAGCAATCATGTGACACTAAGTATAGGAACCAGTGAGGCTAAAAACAGTGGAGCAAATGAACAGGTTCTATTCCACTACACAGTACAACAACAGAATACAATAGAAATCTGTTATGTCTGACTACTAGGTAAAGGATAGAAGTAGGTAAAGGATAAAAGCTGGTGTACCTATCTCATGCAGGGGATCTACTCTCGGGGGATCTTCGCTTCGCAATTGCCGCCGAATTCGCGGCAAACTGGCGGTTTAATTAATAAGGCGGTAACTTTAGGCGGGTAATCTTGGCGGGAATATAGTCGCGTCGCGTATTAATAAGCCGCCTAGCCTAGTTTTATAGAGGTTTTGCTGAGGTTTTTACCGCACTCGCGGGACTGAGTTAGGAGGCGAGTTCAGTTGCCATCTATCTGGTGTAGTATCGGGAGTAGAGCTGTATTTGTTACTTGGAGCTGTGTCCGTTTCCTTCAAGTTATCATGTTGGGAGAAGACTACCAGGAGATTGAAGTCAAAGCTAGAAAGAGGTGGAGTTTACTACAATTGTATGTTTAGGTCTTGTGTTTGTAGCCCAGGAATGTTTGATACAGAAGGGGGGGAGGGGGAGAATATTAGGATTTCTCTCCCCCTTGAGCTACTTTTCCTACACAAAGTTGCCCTCCCCACCAAAGAGAAATATGGCAAGCAAGATGTATATTGTATACTTTTCGTCAAAATCAATTTAATAGTAAATAGACTAGTGATTTTGATATGAAAAGTAAAGTATGAATACACCTAGTCCCTAGTCAGCAATATTTGTAGATGTATATATACTAGTGGTGTGCTTGAGCACAAATGGCGAGCGAGCCTTACACTACACTATTGTTAAATGATTGATTTTAATAACTAACACTCAAGCTACTAAAATAAAGTTGAGTTTTTAAATTAAGTATATGCGGTGAAGGGGATTCAATTCCATAGTAACCGCTCCCCGCAACTGTTTGAAATTGAAAAAGAAGCAACAAAATCAAGTCACGTTATTTAAAATTTTCTTTGTGATATTCTTAATAGTAGTTGTAACGCACAATACTTTCACACAACTGAACATACCTACGCAAGACTTACCTTCGTGGTTCGTCTAGTGGACAATGAATTTTCAAGTAAATGCTGTTGAGTAGGGCTTATAACTGTTACAAATAGCGTATTAACTTACCACTGCCATTAACTCGAATAGAAATGGAGCTCCCATAAGTTTTTGCGTTTTAACTGCACCTGCAAAACAATTCAAAGTGGTAAACAATTCAGTTTCTAAGGTTATACGGGTAATGGTCGCTAAACCAGAGGATTTTGTTTAGTAAAGTTTGGGACGGGGTTGAACGCCGAGCGAACACAAAAATACGGAGGGTTAAAGTACAAAATGACATACATACGTCCAAACATATATATAAATAAACAAACATCCCTGATTTTCAATTGTGTTACCCCTGTAAGTGTCTCGCTCGCTACGCTCGCTCGCCGATTATATGTGTGTATAGTGACTTAGTCGATTATTTGTAGAAATACTCGTTTTTCAATAAAAAGTTGTGGTGAGTGGTTACTATGTATTAGAGACCCTTTACCAGAATATTTCAGAAACTGCTCGTTTTTGTAGGTAAGAAGTTGTTGTCCAGAGCTACTGCACATCACACAATTAAGTTTAAAGCTACCTTTACATAATTTTTAGTAGTTAGCTAAAATCATGATGGCTGTATGCTTGTAATGATAGAAATGTAATGACTGATACTGTCTTAAACTTCGTATAGGAGTTAGAACTGTTTGCTTATTCTTCAAGTAATTTTGAACAGGAAAATCAGCATAATGATTTTTTTAATATCTTGATATTATCTTCATACGCAGCCTAACAACTATATAAAAAGCTGAACACCACTGTGTTGTTTTGGTTCAAGGTTTACATGTGTTATTAAAACTTAGCGCTTATGCGTGAGTTTTTAGTTGTCGTACGGTCTGTCTGTCACGCTTAGATTTCTGTGTAATTGCACAATTTATTCTGTTATTAAACTAAGTTTTAAAATGTTTTACTTTACATTACTTGTGCATAATGACTCGCTCGTCATTGTACTCAACCACACCACTAGTATGTGTAGCGTATTTGTATGTGTATGTGACCAGTTTTGGGAAAATCAGCCTAAACGCGGTGAACAATTGTTTTCAGTATCCTTACGGGTCGATTTTTTTCAAAAAAATTTTTTATGGTAGAAATGGATAAACATTTGTAGCTCTATCTTATGGTGCAGTTGTAAGCTCTGGCGAGCTCTAGAACTCACGCTATGGGGCTAGAAACTCTAGCTGGGTAGACTCGTGTACGGAGCATTGCTAAGAAATCGTTTGGCGGGCTTTTCACTAACAGTAGGAAAAGAACTGTAGCTAACTAATTCACTTACCTGTCCACGTAATTCGCATACTCACGGAATTGTCGCCATCATAGTTTCTCGAAGAGGCCTAAATTAAGCCTTTTTGGCTTCTTTCAATCCGCCTGCAACCGGTTTAGTTCATAGTGTCCTGGAGACGTGCGGTAATAGTATATGGAATACAAGACATGCCCCCTGGCCTTAGCAACCCCTTTACGTGGCGTTTTTTTTTCTTTTTTTCGAATCAGCACTAACAAATTGAACAATAATACTGAAGTGTTGTAGAGCGAAGACGGCTTGTGGTACAGCTTCCAAATTTGGAGGACGGCATCCCAAGGGTCTGTGCAACCTACCAGTAGAAAAAATGGAAAACATTGCCGCGTTTAGGCCGATTTTCACAAAACTGGTCACACATTTATACCATTGTTGCTTAGTAACTACCGTGTGATAAAAATGGTATCACTCTACAAAAGTAATAATGCTCAAACTATGGGCTGAAGTGGGACGAAGTACACTTTTTGTACTTCATATTTTGAAATGACCCTCGGTGCAATTACTTTTAATGTACATATTTTCCTCCCGAAACAACAATATCCTGTCATAATTTATTGGACTTTTACACTGTATGAAATTGTAACTGGTCTAAAATAGTTAAGTTATGGCAACTCTCGAAATTAGTGCTAGATATCCACCCTCTGGATTGGGACAGTAATCAGCAATAATCCCTCTAACCCACATGCACATACACACACATAATATTCTACAAAGTCGTGAACTTGATGTACTTATTGCCATTGAAGTTTTAATCCATTTAATGTGTATCTGTAGAAAGAGCAACAATGCTTCTGAGAAGGTGGTCAAAAAACCTAGAAAGGATGTGTTGAATGGAGGATCTGGGAAGCAGATGAAGTTGTCACAAATGTTTCGGAAGTGAGTATATATGTCAATCAGTGGATGTTGACACATGTGTGGCATGTGTGTGTGTACATGTCAGTGGTATGTTGACACGTGTGTGGCATGTGTGTGTGCATGTCAGTGGTATGTTGACACATGTGTGGCATGTGTGTGTGCATGTCAGTGGTATGTTGACACATGTGTGGCATGTGTGTGCATGTATGTTGACACATGTGTGGCATGTGTGTGTGCATGTCAGTGGTATGTTGACACGTGTGGCATGTGTGTGCATGTATGTTGACACATGTGTGGCATGTGTGTGTGCATGTCAGTGGTATGTTGACACATGTGTGGCATGTGTGTGTGCATGTCAGTGGTATGTTGACACATGTGTGGCATGCGTGTGTGCATGTCAGTGGTATGTTGACACATGTGTGGCATGTGTGTGTGCATGTCAGTGGTGTGTTGACACATGTGTGGCATGCGTGTGTGTGTACATGTCAGTGGTATGTTGACACATGTGTGGCATGTGTGTGTGCATGTCAGTGGTGTGTTGACACATGTGTGGCATGTGTGTGTGCATGTCAGTGGTATGTTGACACATGTGTGGCATGTGTGTGTGCATGTCAGTGGTATGTTGACACATGTGTGGCATGTGTGTGTGCATGTCAGTATGTTGACACATGTGTGGCATGTGTGTGTGCATGTCAGTGGTATGTTGACACGTGTGGCATGTGTGTGCATGTATGTTGACACATGTGTGGCATGTGTGTGTGCATGTCAGTGGTATGTTGACACATGTGTGGCATGTGTGTGTGCATGTCAGTGGTATGTTGACACATGTGTGGCATGCGTGTGTGCATGTCAGTGGTATGTTGACACATGTGTGGCATGTGTGTGTGCATGTCAGTGGTGTGTTGACACATGTGTGGCATGCGTGTGTGTGTACATGTCAGTGGTATGTTGACACATGTGTGGCATGTGTGTGTGCATGTCAGTGGTGTGTTGACACATGTGTGGCATGTGTGTGTGCATGTCAGTGGTATGTTGACACATGTGTGGCATGTGTGTGTGCATGTCAGTGGTATGTTGACACATGTGTGGCATGTGTGTGTGCATGTCAGTGGTATGTTGACACATGTGTGGCATGTGTATGTGTATGACAGATCTGAGGAGATTAAAATTGACTGTGAGGATCAACACGACAGCCTCAGGGCCTCTGGGGAGGACTGTAGCGATGCTACTTACAGAAGAACTGGGAATGGTACTAGCAATGGTACTGGTACTAGCAATGGTACTGATACTAGCAATGGTACTGATACTTGCAATGGTACTGGTACTAGCAATGGTACTGGTACTAGCAATGGTACTGATACTAGCAATGGTACTGATACTAGCAATGGTACTGGTACTAGCAATGGTACTGATACTAGCAATGGTACTGGTACTAGCAATGGTACTGATACTAGCAGTGGTACTGGTACTAGCAATGGTACTATTCATGGTTGTAGTACTAGCAATGGTAATGATACTAGCCATGTTCATGGTAATAGTAATGGTTGGTCCAGAAATGGTCATAACAACCTTGCAACAAAGGAAGACAGCAATAAGGAGACTGGTTGGAAGGACATTGAAGTTATGGAAGAAGGTGAAAATTGTAAAAGAGAGGACAAGTTAATCAAGGAAGAACCAAAGGAAAATAAAAGAGAGGTATGCAAGAATTGTTTAACTTTTCCAAGCCAGTTCATTTGGGACTATTGACTACTATGTGCCACTGAAATTACTAGTGGTGCTGGGATTACTGAATTAACTAGTGTCCACTGAATTAATTACTCAAATTTATAGTGCATGAATAATTTAATTTAGATCTTATTGTATAAGATTATTTGTGTCACAGGTATTGCCCTCTTCTCGTTGTAATCAATGCCGCCAGTTTCTGAATGATCCAGCACTCACTGTGTTCATGGGGGACCCGGAGAATGCGGTAGGTGTTATGTACAATGAATGTATGAGGATTTGTACATGTGACTTGAGGCCATGAGGTGTGTGTGTGTGTGTGTGTATGTGTGTGTGTTGTGCGCATGTAGGTAGAGGAGTTTATAGCACTAGCAGATGGTAGGCTGTCAGTATTTGGTGATGAAGGAGGTATGGATGAGGCTGATGTTCATGAACAACCACAACATAAGATAACAGATTTTACGTGAGTAGGTTTAGTCAGTATAAATATAGTTATGTACGCAGTGGATTTAGTCGGTATATGTATAGTTATATGTGCAGTGGGTTTAGTCAGTAATATGTATAGTTATATGTGCTGTGGGTTTAGTCAGTATATGCATAGTTATATGTGCAGTGGGTTTAGTCAGTATATGCATAGTTATATGTGCAGTGGGTTTAGTCAGTATATGTATAGTTATATGTGCAGTGGGTTTAGTCAGTATATGTATAGTTATATGTGCAGTGGGTTTAGTCAGTATATGTATAGTTATATGTGCAGTGGGTTTAGTCAGTATATGTATAGTTATATGTGCAGTGGGTTTAGTCAGTATATGCATAGTTATATGTGCAGTGGGTTTAGTCAGTATATGTATAGTTATATGTGCAGTGGGTTTAGTCAGTATATGTATAGTTATATGTGCAGTGGGTTTAGTCAGTATATGCATAGTTATATGTGCAGTGGGTTTAGTCAGTATATGTATAGTTATATGTGCAGTGGGTTTAGTCAGTATATGTATAGTTATATGTGCAGTGGGTTTAGTCAGTATATGTATAGTTATATGTGCAGTGGGTTTAGTCAGTATATGCATGTGTATTTGTCAATAGTATCAGATGTCTTTGTTGGTTTGTAGTGTTTATGACAAAAACAAGCATCTGTGTCCGTTTGATTCGGGCCTAGTGGAGAAGAATGTTGAGTTGTATTTCAGCGGCTGTGTGAAGCCTATTTATGATGAGAATCCAGATCCAGAGGATGGCATTCCTGCCAAAGAGTTGGGTCCTATTAATTCATGGTGGATAGCTGGCTTTGATGGAGGGGAAAGAGCATTAATTGGATTTACTACAGCATATGCTGAATACATTCTCATGGAGCCTAGTCGTGCCTATCAGCCGATTATGGCTACTGTTCATGAGAAAATTCATCTGAGCAAGGTCAGAGATTACATTGAATTATTCTGTGTGGTGTCATGGGGATTGGCTATACAGGTGGTGATAGAATTCTGTGAGGACAATCCTGAAGTAGCTTATGAAGACCTACTCAATAAGATTGAGGTGAGGAGAATGAAGTACAATATCACATTGTAGTCGGTGCCGTAACAAAGTTCCAAATTCAGTTCTGTAGAACGGCGGGTGTAACAGCCATTTCCCCCCCGTAGTATTCATTACTTGAATTCTTACTATTGGAAGTTGTCAACTTGTCTGTTGATTCACTGCTAGAAACTCTTTCATAACTTTATCTACAAGCTTTAACTAAGTTGACTGAGCAGGGTGACTGAAGTTGTGACAGGCACCCATAGATACAACCAACCTGGCAAGAGCTGTGACAGGCACCCATAGATACAACCAACCTGGCAAGAGCTGTGACAGGCACCCATAGATACAACCAACCTGGCAAGAGCTGTGACAGGCACCCATAGATACAACCAACCTGGCAAGAGCTGTGACAGGCACCCATAGATACAACCAACCTGGCAAGAGCTGTGACAGGCACCCATAGATACAACCAACCTGGCAAGAGCTGTGACAGGCACCCATAGATACAACCAACCTGGCAAGAGCTGTGACAGGCACCCATAGATACAACCAACCTGGCAAGAGCTGTGCAATGAATAAGCAATTGCTCCAATGATCTATAAAGAAGTCACAATGAATCCAATGTTTAGTTATAATTATATTGTAATAGACTGCTGTTAAAACAAACAGAAACTGCTATCATAGTTGTCTATTGAAGTGTAAAAGATGTGAGCAAACATATAATCGGCATTTTTGGTCAAGTAAGGTATCTAATAAATACTTATGACATCACTGATAAAGAGTCTTCAACTGGATCAGAAAGTGTGCAGCTATGGCAAAGTAACCACCAGCATATTTATGTGAGCCTGTTACTGTCAGAAAAATGTTAGTAACTACAGTAGATGCCAAAAAAAAGTTCCGAATTCCGTCCCGTAGAACGCCCGTGGAACGGTAGTCTTTTTACCGTAGTTTTTATCGTTGCGTTCCGTACCGTTTTGATTAAACGGCCGACACCGTTTACTAAAACGGTGAAGCATTTCCGTCGATTCACAGATATTTTCTAGCTAGAAACTCTTCTTATAGCTATATCAGCAAGCTAAGGCCTTATATCGACCATTAAACGCTACGGGGATAGTGAAAAAAAGCTCGCACAAAATTTTCACTTGCTTCAATAAAGTTGCAGACCGAAATTCCGATGGGCACAGAGCTATAACGAGGTCCGCACTTCGTAGATCTTCTGTTAGCTACCGATGGACCTCCAGTAGTAAAAAATCTAAGCCGGAGAAGGCCCTAACTTCGAGAAAACGTCGATACTGTGCGGTGGTCGAACTAACAATTCTCCGCGAGACAACTTCGAATAGGACGGCTTCAAATTTTTTTAACCCGAAAAGCTCCGCCTCTGGAGCCTATAAACAAAAAAAACGGAACGTTTTATTGGATAAACGATTTTTTATATTTCTTTGAGCGAGACATACGGTGAACGAGAAAGATTAAAACGGTAACGCGGTCGAACGGAACGGCCGTTTTTTAACAAACGGCGTACCGTTTTTTCCCCGTTTTTTAATCGTGCAACGGCCGTTCTACGGAACGGAATTCGGAATTTTTCTGTGTCTCCTACTGTACATACATAGGTTATTATTTTACAATTTCTCTCTCAACCATTCACTCTCATTTACAGGCTTTTTTTTTTTTTTTAATATTACAAAAATGTGTAAATCAAGTAGTCCTAAGTGTGAGTCCTGGTGGCAATCAAATATTTTAAAAATTCTGTATTGTTAAAAAAACAACAACAGTTTATGAAAAAGAGAATACATCTAATAAATTGTAATTGACTGGACATAAAAGTGGAACCATTTCACTAGATGACATAATAGCACAATGTGCTTCACAAAGAGTAAGTTATAGTTAAAGCATGAGCGCTTAGTTTCTAGTCGATTTATTGCACGACAGCCCGAGGGCCGTAGGCCCGAGGACTGAGTGCGATAAATGTACTAGGCACTAAGCGCTCATGCTTTAACTAGTTTAAATACCGGGCAAGTGTTATTGCACACTTGCCAAGTTATTACACCTGACAACAATATAGCAACGGTATTTAACTACTATCATTCCACTAGATGACATAATAGCACAATGTGCTTCACAAAGAGTAACTACTATCATTCCACTAGATGACATAATAGCACAATGTGCTTCACAAAGAGTAACTACTATCATTCCACTAGATGACATAATAGCACAATGTGCTTCACAAAGAGTAACTACTATCATTCCACTAGATGACATAATAGCACAATGTGCTTCACAAAGAGTAACTACTATCATTCCACTAGATGACATAATAGCACAATGTGCTTCACAAAGAGTAACTACTATCATTCCACTAGATGACATAATAGCACAATGTGCTTCACAAAGAGTAACTACTATCATTCCACTAGATGACATAATAGCACAATGTGCTTCACAAAGAGTAACTACTATCATTCCACTAGATGACATAATAGCACAATGTGCTTCACAAAGAGTAACTACTATCATTCCTACCATAAGCATCGTTTTCTCCCTTCCTGTAACCTCTATTCCCTGCTGTTGATTGCTATTATCATCTATCTTCTGTGACGTTCTCCACGTTAGTTGCTGTTGGCAACCTTCCCTCCATCTTTTTACAGTCCTTGATTCTTGTTTATGTTTATTGGCGAGCAAGAGACTATCAGAGGTAACACAGTTGAAAAATGGAGATATTTGTTTATATGTTTTTTGGATGTAAACACGTCATTTTTGTACTTTGACCCTGGCATTTTTTGAGTTAGCTTGGTGATTGACCCCATTCCAAACTTCACTAAACAGAATCCTCTGGTTTATCGATCTTTACCCTTAATTATCCAAGGAAATGAATTGTTTGCTGGTGCAGTTAAACTTGAAAACTTACTGGAGTTCATTTTCCATACAAATTAGTGGCAGTGGTTAGTTGTTGTGTTATTTGTCATAGTTATACACCCTACACAACAGTGTGGTTCTTACTTGAAAGTCCATTGTCCAATAGTCTAACCATGAAGGTAAGTCTTGTGTTGGTATGTCCAGTCAACAAGTGTATGTATAAGTGTTGTATGTTACATCGTGCAGTAATTCCTTAGAAATGCCTGTTGTTGTTTTTTGTTTTGTTTTTGTTGTTGTTGTTTTTAAGTCTAACAGTTGCGGCGAGTAGTTACTATGGCAGTGAAACCCTTCACCGTATATTATACATAATTTTAAAAACTCGACCATTTTTTTAGTAGTTGGAGTGTTAGAAGCTAAAATAGATCATTTAACAATACTGTACTTTTATGTAACCTAACTAGGGAGGCTCGCTCGCCATCAGTGCTCAAGCACACCACTAGTATATGTATGTAACCTAACTAGGCAGGCTCGCTCGCCATCAGTGCTCAAGCACACCACTAGTATATGTATGTAACCTAACTAGGCAGGCTCGCTCGCCATCAGTGCTCAAGCACACCACTAGTATATGTATGTAACCTAACTAGGCAGGCTCGCTCGCCATCAGTGCTCAAGCACACCACTAGTATATGTATGTAACCTAACTAGGCAGGCTCGCTCGCCATCAGTGCT
>WLWD01000700.1_pt1 | contig 12199 bp, 9 predicted proteins | sample 6712731 | NCBI WGS metagenome assembly WLWD01 (sample SAMN12718690, study PRJNA576275) | sponge metagenome | isolation source: marine sponge | host: Mycale hentscheli | place: New Zealand: South Island, Marlborough, Capsize Point | collected 2014-11-01
CCGACCTCTGAAGGCTGGCCTACCCTGGTAGAGCCCTTCTCTGCCATGTCTTAACTGGTTTACTTTATTCTAACTAATGCCCGTTGCACGAGTTCTCACTCTTATATACCACCCTTTTCCCGCCCGCACCCGCATGCGCGGCGGCCTCTCCCCCCCATCTGGTCACCTACGTCAATTTCCGCCGGTAACTTCGGCACGTTGCACTGGACCTGCCAAGACTAGAGTTTATTTCGTGGTGAGTAAAACTGCGTGTACGCTAGCTCTTATGAGACTAGTGACTGACTGTATGGGAAAAAAATTTTATATGTTGCGTTGGGTACTTCGTTGTGGGGCGAGACCCATACAAAGCGCCCTCAGAAGGCATGGACTGTTGTTATAGTTATAGCCCGTTACCCGAGCGACCACGCTTGTCGTTAAGAACTATAAATCTGATACAGTCTGGTATGCTCGTAAGAAAATGTATTAGCGGGGAAAAGTCTGATAAAGTTCTTAGCAACCATAATTATGGTGAAAGGCAGATCAAAGCAAAATGGAATAATGAAGAGTTTGAGTACTTTAATACAATTACTAAGATAGCTAACGCTATACTTTGCTCGTTGTTTATGTTTGGGCTATAAAATAGTTATAAACCAAAATCATTAGGTTTGTATTTCGATTTATAAATCCTCGCCACTCGGGCTGCGCCCTCGTGTCTCGGAGTTTATAAATCGCATACAAACCTCAATTTTGGTTTATAACTATAACTTACAGTTACTTTAAAAAAAAAATCTGATAGTTCACTGATCTTTTGTAAAGCACTTAACGTTATATAGCTAATACAGAAAGCTAATCTGTTAACTTTAGCTGTGTAGTTAATAATAATGATGAAACTATGAACTCAATTGGCATCACCCTGTCAGCAGCTAAAATTCCCTCCAGATTGGAACCTCCTTGCCTCTCCAGATGATGGTAAAAAACCCAGATGGCATGACTTTAGAGCCATGGAGTGCTGGGAGACCATTAGTGTGGGATACCACCTGTCCAGACAATTTTTTGCATTATCTTACAGGAGACACGTCACCAGAGATACATGTTGTGTGGCAGCTTTTTGTTGTTGCTATTATTATTATTATTATTATTATTATTATTATCATTATTTCCCTTGAAAAAACAACAACAACAATCTGATAGTTTACTGATCTTTTATGAGGCACTTAACCTTTATAATCTGAAACAATGAACTCTTTTCTTTCTTGCTGTAGAAGTAGCTAGCTACAAATTTTATTCAATCAATTAGTCATTATTGATATTACCCAGGTTGAGACATTTGAAATCACTAAATACTTGATAGTGTTACTTATTACATTCTTCCTTATAGTTAGTAATTGTTATAGTGTAAGTTTTGGTAAGTCACTTTGAACACCGTATCACTTCTCCAGATAGACTACACTTGGCTGTGATGCAATTTGTGCTATTAGACACAACTCAAGGCTATTTGCTTCACCAAGACTCCTATAAAAAGTTCTTATATAGATATGTACCATTCATGGTAGCTTCTTGGCAAGTTCTAAGGATCACACACAGTATAAGGACAGTTTATCATTCATACATCTTATTCCATGGCAATGTTATAGCTTATTAAATTCCTTGCCAGCACGTATGCTACAACTGAATATTAATTGAGTGGAGTTTGTGTTTCTCACAATGTTTATGGAGGAATCTATAAGGAGTTGATGAACTAGTCAAAACCTATATGATCCCCTCACAACACAAGGTAATGTTATTATCACTAGAAGTTCACCGGGACAGCACTTCAGTACTCTTTTTCACATCTGATAAAGTTATAGCAATCACCTTACAGTTATCAAAGTCTCAGTACAGTAGAAATAAAAATAATGGCATGAAAAAAAATTGCTTGATGACTGTGGGTTCAAGAAGAAGTGCACAAATGAAGTGGGATATGATAGAATGCATAGCAGCAGGTGTAAATAAACAAGTTAAGCTGGAATGTTCACAGCTTCTTTTCCAGTCATCTTGAGGAGGCAATTCATCCTTCTCTGGAAGATCTGTTGGCAAGATAAAGGGCACATGATTATCCAGTTCAGCAGTAGCCTTTCTCCTCTGCCCTTCCTTCTTCAGCCCTCTCTCTGCCTCATTCCCATTCAGCTACTCCTGCACTATGTGGTCAACCACGCCTACTTCTCTGTTGTAATCGTCCTGTCACTCCATCATCTTGGACCATGAGCAGGCCTTCGCATCGGCAGTCCTTTTAAGTTTCACACATACACAACACACACAGTTACAGTGGAACCTCTCTACAAAGGGACTCCGAAAAACAACTTGACTCTTAACAACAGCCAGCGTAAATGGAACACAGTGATCTACTACAATAAAAAATAAACTCTGAAAGCAGCCAAACTCTCTACAAGGGTCAAAAGACTTGACCCCAAGCATGGCCTTTGTAGAGAGGTTCCACTGTATACCATTTTTTATCAATTTATAAATTTTGACATTACAATTATAAATACTGATATGTACTTGATACACTAAAAATCTCTACCTATTAATACACAGAATAAAGGTGACCTTTATTGACACCACCTATCACAATTGAAACCAGGCAAGGTTATTATTTAACTATGGGAAGAAGTCGGTGTGCTACAATATTACAGAGTGTGAAATGATTATATTGTATCATAGTAATGTAGCTAATAGTACGGCGCGAAGTTGCCCATTCAAAAATGTATGGGAAAAATCGCTGTTCAATTGAAATTGCACGGGGAAAGTGAAATAGCACGTAACTAATTGAAATACCTCGGTAACTAAGTGGAAACTAAGTGAAAAACCTCGGTAGCTAAGTGAAATAGTGCGGGTAAGTGCACACGCGTGCAGTGTTAACCTTGGAAACGTACAGTTCGAGTAGTTTTTAGTTGGAGACGATGTCATTCTTTACCACCACAGAAGCTCTACCCGTATTAGACGGAATGTTTTTCAATGGATCAGGAGGAGCCGCACGTTGAAAACAAAGTTCCAGTGGAAGCTAATCCTGAAATAAGAGATGTGAGTGAACAATACAGTGTAGCTACAATTGCAAATGACTTTTTAAAAAGCTGGCCTACTATTAGCAAGTGATAGCACGGGTAACCTGTGCTATTAGGGATCAATAGCATGGTTACCTGTGCTATTACTCATACAAAAAGCCCAGGTAAGCCCCGGATCTGAGCGATACAATTACATTTAAAAAGCACAGTTACAGGTGATATACTATAACTCAGCAAATGCAAATGACAGTGGGCTGATAGGTACGGTTACAAAAATTAGGTGAAAATTGCCACATGAACCAACAAAATAAGCCAGCTACAGTGTAATTGTAGTTACTCATTCCGTGACCACAACTATGTTAGTTACCTTCACCCCAATTACTAGCCTTGAATCAGTTCTCAGTCTAAGTTGGAAAAAAAACATAGAAGAAATATTTACAGAAACCCTCACATATATGCCCAGGCAAAGGATCACTGCAGGAGATGAATTTCAAGGAATAGCTCGGGAGAACAGAATTGCCAATGATCGTGTATGTGTGACTATGGCCGTCAATAGAAATAATTGAGAGTGAGACATGTCTGCATGTTGCTTTCAAAATTACAGCTGCCTAACCCTCTTCTGTTTGGCCCTGGCAGTGATAACACACACAAAATCCAAACTACACTAGTGCTGAGAGTGAACACCGATTTGGAAAAATAGCAGTGGTTATTTTTGCAAAATTATTGTCCACATACTTACGCACATATGACACACACACACACATATATAATACTTATTACATGAGTCAGAGTGTGATACGGCGAGATATTTCATGAGCAGGCTAACTTACTTTGACAAGCCAAAAGTATGTGAAAACAAACAAAGCCTGAGAGTAAAATATCTTGCTATCTCACCCCTGACCAAAGCGGTTTAGACTGTGCTATACCATAGTACATAGTTTGTACTAGAATTAGTAACCAAGTCTGTAATGTTGGCTGAGTTTGTTCAAATGAGCTCTTCCACACCCTTAGCTGATGTTTTAGTGGCTGCTTTGACCTGGATTGATAATTTGTGCAGAGAAAATTGAGCTTGCGCAATTCAGTGTGATATAGTGAAATATCTCATGGGTCATGAACCTAAAAAACTATTGTGAAGATATCAACATGGAAGACGCGATCGTTTTACCCTGCTGCACTAGTGTGCAGGTAATTAAAAAATAAGATAAAATACATGTGTGAGTATGTATATATGTATGCATGTGACTTTGGGTGCCCACACGACTTGCTGTGAGGAAAGGTCTGTTTTCCTGTGAGTTCCTAGCCCGGCTCCAGGAGTTTTGCTTGCACGGCTCACAGTGCCTGCTTAGTGGACAGGCATCCTGGCTCTGCCAGGTGCGCATGAACGCTAGCGGTTGCAAGAGAATTTGCATGCATGCATGTATGTATGCATGTATGTATGTATGTATGTACAGTAGAACTTCAGTTATCCGAACCTCAATTATCTGAACACTTCAGTTAACCACATGCTCAAAATCTAATAGTAGCACATGCAGACACAAATAATTGCTTAACCATGTGCTTCATTAGTACTTTATAATTGGTGAGCGAGCGAGACAGTATCAGGGGTGGACAATTGAAAATCGGTTAATTTCTCTTATGTATGTACGTATGTGTGGATCGTACGTATGCCCCTTAAACGCACGCACGGGCTCTTATTTCTCTAAAAATAAAGCTTTTTGGGCTTGATGTTAGTTTCTTCTGGTACTACAGTGCAAGCAAGTCTTATGCTAGTGTTAGGCTCAAAACTGTGCAAAGGTTCACTTTTTTTTAAAAGTCACAAAAAGTTGTTCCTAGTGTTTACATAACTTCGGAAGTTTTTTGTTTTTGTTTTTTAATAAGTTAGTTGCAAGCAAAATGATAGGTCAACTATGTAGCTTAAAGCTGTTATTAAGATCTTTCCATGAAAAATAAAAAAAACAAATCAAAACAAATGAGGCTGAAACCATAAACACAGAAATGACAACAAATGACAACAAATGACAACTAAAGTCCCACTGTATGCATGTTTGTATGTATGTATGTATGTATGTATGTGTGTGCTTATGAATGTATGTATGTGTATGTATGCATTTGTGTGTATGTATGTGTGTGTGTGTGTATGTATGTATGTATGTATGTACAATAAAAGCCAGGTTTCCCAAAACCAATCATAATGTGCTTCAGTTGGTCTTTTGATAGTTTAATGTTTTAGTCGTCAAAATATATATTTCATAAAATTAATTATGGCCAAAACTTGCTATTAACGGATTAACAATGGCTTGGAACCAACCAGTCCACAACACATTGCAGAGAATTCAGATCCGCTGTTGTGTGACAGACAGACTGACTGACAGACCGAGTAATGCAACTTTACTGTGCATGCACGCTGAGGGTTAAAATCAAGATAGGATGAGTTCTAGACCTGCTTAGCAATCATAGGCATACTTATGTATGGGTGTGGCTAATCCCATCAATAAAATTAGCATAATGGAGGAATGATAGTTATGTGCACCACATGAACACTAACCTACACATGCTTCTACATGCTCAAACAACTCCCATCTTCTAGCATACAACACAAAATGGGTACATACGTTGGTGATACTTATTACACACGTGTGTGTGTGCGTGCTTAAGTACACCAGATTTCAATAAAAAGATTGTGAATGTGTAAAGAATTAGTCCAAATGTTTAGACATAACTTCCACTCTATATCAGGGACGGAGGAAACTCATGAATTGGTCCGGCCAGTAGTGGGCGTGGTCAAAACAGTTCATGGGTGTGGCTAAGAATAATTCATGGGTGCGACAAGTCTGTACATACTTTTATTCACTATAATTGTAATAGCTTGCTAAATTAAAAAATAAATTTTGTATTAGCTAAGTTAGAACGATGCCGTCATAGCTAGAAAGCTAGAATAATTACTGACAATACTAACTACATTGCAAACTGTACTTACACTGGTGATAAATAAATAAATCTTAGACTTTGTTATTTATCGCAATCAATAAATGTTAAGCCATCGCTAAACTAGCCTCAGGAGAATGAAATTTATCGGTAAAGGTCGTCAATTTGGGATTTTTCTCCCCCCACTTGAAGATAACAGTTATTTCGGAATTCCCATTTATAAAGATGGTCCAGCCAAAACCGGAGCAACCGGACCAGTTCCTCCGGGTCTGTTTATGTGACCGTCTACAGGAAAACCGGGCACAACGCGGCACCCTTCGAAAAAAAATTGTTTTGCACTTACAGAGTTGTCGGTGTCCAGATATTGAGCTCTCCAAGTATTATCGTCGTAGCTTAAGTCGTTCCCACTATAATAGACCTAACCGTTCCCTTCCGTCGGCTTGAAACGTCGTAGCTTAAGTCGTTCCCACTATAATAGACCTAACCATTCCCTTCCGTCGACTTGAAACAATACATTTTTAAGAAATCGATCGATCTTTTCTCAATATTTACGCACGCCGCGTTGTGCCCGGTTTTCCTGTAGACGGTCACATATATATTTCAGTGCATATAGTGTGCACTAAATGAAATTAATTGCCAGTAGAGTATAATTACTTAAAATTTATTGCAATTACGTCTTTACTAATGTATTGTAGTACAAAATTATAATACTACATAATGAATCTTAATAGTTCGCGAAATAAATTATTTATTGGTCTGAGATGATTTTGTAATAGCTAGCTAGTATATAGTAAAGTTGAGGGTTCACACCTTTGATGCTTCATTTTACTAGAAGTAGGAGTGTTAGAGTTGAAGGTGAAATATTATCTACCCCACAAGAGTAAAACTGTAGATCTGTCACTCCGGTAAGCTTTCTATTGAAGTCCCGTATCATTATAATATGTGTACATACATATTACACTTCGAGTATAATTGACTCTGCCCACTCGTATTGTAATACCACACTCTGTATCCACATGTGTTCATGTGATGTGTACTCTGTAAATAATTGAACATGTCACTCTCTGCATGCTGGCACGACAATTCTAAATGAGGCATCAATATAGCTCGAGCAATGAAAACGGTACATGTAAACATTGTCTTCATAAGAGAAGAAGCTAAACCAGGCCAGAGACACTCGCTGGTATATATTTTCAATGCGAAACTCCACTTCATTAACTTCACAGCGGCAAACCAAAGCTAACGTGGGCCACAACAAAATATTTGCTCACGTTTATGATGTGACGATAGGGGCATTACCTACAAAAACTAGTACCTATATGGAGCTGAAGCTTGGCGTTTTCTAAAAAATTACCCTGAAGTTAAAAAAGTAGAATAATGAAGTTAGATTGACACTTTCTCACCTAAAGGGATCTGGAAAAAAGCAAAGGAAAAATGTGAAAAAATCTTAGTTGTCGCCGGGGATTCGAACCCAGGGCCACTGGCTTTAGCTCTAACCACTGAGCTATGACAACCCTCGACTTCCAAGACTCTCACATTTTTCCTTTATACTGTTGAGTAGTACCGCTTGCTGCAGTCTCGTACTAAACAGACCACCAATTATGTGCCATCAGAACACCTTTTCTGTGTCGACCGGAAACACCTCCCCCTCCAGAGAGGAGCCATAATTTGTGGATTAAAAAGGCTTTAACATCACAACTATCAAGTTCTGACCCTTCATAAAAACTAGATTGACACTTTCTTAAAGGGGTCTGGAAAAAAGCAAAGGAAAAATGTGAAAAAATCTTAGTTTTCACCGGGTATTCGAACCCAGGGCCACTGAATGAAGTTCTTAAATCGTTATTGTGAGTAAGTTCATACCTAAATAACAGTCAATTGTCTATAATCTCCAAAATCAGAGTGTGACAGACACACAGGATGACTACTGTAACCCTCTCACACATGTGCACTAGTGTTAATAAGCATAACATTTAATAATAGCAAAATTTTTCTTTTTCTAACAGCCAATATTGTTAATTTAAACTTAACCTGACATTTCGACTTCTTGCCGAAGTCCTTAAGTTTTAATTAACAATATTGGCTTGTCAGGGACCGCCCCCCAGGTGAGCCGGAGACAGCAGTCCTGACCGGAAATCCTCGAATCCAGGACATTTGTGAGGATACACAACAGTGTTTAATGAACCGTTGAATTGTTCATTCACACGTCAGGTGTTAATAAGTTGTTTACGACGAATCTTGACTATATCTTACCTTGATTTTTGTCAATAAGCTCAGTCTAACAGAGGTTAGAATAGCTTCATTTCGATTGTTCCATATCTTATCGTCAATTAAAATTTAACTCTACATTTGTTGACCAGGGCTAGCTAGGCTCGGATAAGTGTGACGGTGGCTCTAGTAGCTAAGGTTGGGGCAGAAACCGTCACAGTTGGTGGCAGCGGAGCTTCGTTCTGTTTTCAGTTCGACAATTCAGCCGCTTTCGACTTCTCAGATTATTCGACACAAAGTGCTACTTCGATCAAACTAAACTACGACTATCGAACCGACTTCGAATAGACTTCGATTGATTGAAATGGCTTGGCAACTGCGGTCACAAAAGAGGAAAGACGCGACTAAGGACTGGGAAGAATCTCGAGAGGAAGAAGACGAGGATAAACTTGAAGAAGACGAATTGGAAGGTGGCGAACAAGGAGAAATCCTAGGTGTTCAAGCTGAAATTGCAACGACAATGGAGGAACGTAGAGACATAATAACAGAAATTGAACCCCCGTACGGAGACGACTACCACGACTACGTCTCCAACGGTAGCAGCGGCGGCTTCGACTGATTCAACAACGACATTGTTATTGAACCTCATACAAACCATGAACGACGAACGACGGAAGGACGAATCAAAACGAGATGAACGCTGGGAAAACGTTATTAAAATTCTGGCGGGGAGTACCACAACTGCTAGTGGAAAAAAGGAAGTGAACGTGACGAACTACTATCATCGAGGGACCACTTGGTACCTAAGTTTCGAAAGTTAGAACTTGGCGAGGACGTGGAATCCTATTTTTGTGCATTTGAAGCACACATGGATGGCTACAGTGTAAGAAAACAATGGTGGACCAAACACCTTGCGCCTATTTTAAACCCGGACGCTTCCGCGGTCTACACGGCTATGGAATCTGAGGAACGACGAAACTATGACAAGCTAAAGGAAACGTTGCTTGACCATTACAGTGTTGACAAATCTACGTACAGACTGAAACTGGATCAGTTCAAGAGATTGTCTGGAGAAACTTGGCTCATCAGTGCGAAGCGTTGCAAAGGTCTGGTAAGGCGATGGGAAGCCAACTGCGATTCGGTAGATGCTGTGCTGGAGTTGGTGAGTCTCGACATTGTCACCAAGCTAATGCCAAGACCTGTTGCCAACCATGTAAAGGACAGCAAGCCTGTGACTGTAGGAGAAGCAGCCAAACTTGCCGACGACTTTATGAGACATAGAGGCTGGAATTACTCTCAACCCGAGGAGGGCGAACGTAATAAGCCGAGGTCTTGGAGAAAAGACAACAAACCCTCACAGCCAGTCCCACAGGAAACAACAGTACCAACAAATACTTTAACTCAATCGTCATCGAAATATTTCCCGGTTACTGCAACCCGTTCGACCTCAAACAGTCATGATGTCAAGCGCACGAACGGTAAGAAATTTATTGACCCCAAGCATTTTGACACTTCAACTGCAATGAATGGGGTCACGTATCGAAGGAATGCCCCAAGAAGGTTGGCATGGTAGTGAAGACAATTTGTATACATAAGCACAAGGACTGGCATACTGTTCCAGGACAAATAGGAACTAATGACTGCCAAATTGCTGTCGATAGTGGAGCTGAAATTACAGTAGTGTCAGCAGACCTTGTACCCGAGGCAGCGAAGACCAGAGAGCGTCAGTGGATTCGTGGCGTGCACCCTTACGAGGAGTCTGTACCACTTGCGAGAGTCCTGATCAAGTTGGCTAACCAGAAAATGTGGGTTACCGCTGCAGCAGTAGAGGACTTGCCTTTCGACGTTCTTCTAGGTCGAGACTGTGATAGACTGCCTAACCTTATGATAGAAGTGGCAACAGAGCGGCTGCGCCAAACTGGGAGAGTGGTAACGGTAGTAACACGACAACAAGCTAAAAGTAATGAATCGGAAAGGAACAAAGACCTAGCAGCGGATCTTGCTATGGAATCAGACGACTTCTTGTCGAGAATAGAATGGGAAGATACTGTTGCAACACCAGTACGATCAAAGAAGCCAAGAAGTGAGAAGAGGAAAGAACGAGCGAAAGTCTTTGAAGATTCGACGGAAGATATCAGCACTGAAATTAGTGTTGGACGAGAGCAATTATCACAGGAGCAGCTAGAAGATGTCACGCTTTCTCCCGTCTGGGAAGAAGTGAAAAGTGGAAACAGTTCTACATATTCGGTGCTTGACGGACTACTGTGTCGGCACAGGACTATGAACGACTCAAAACTGGTGAAGCAAATTCTGGTACCAAATCATAGAAGGAAAAACTTATTGCTCTTAGCACACGAATCACCTATGGCGGCACACCTTGGACGACGACGGACACTAGATAAACTCTCACAAAGATTCTATTGGCCGGGAATGACATCCGACGTGAAGAAGTATGTCCAGGAATGCAGAGAATGCCAACGAGGAAATAAATCAAAGTTGGGAAAAGCACCACTGGTGAACCTTCCAGTTATTTTTACACCCTTTGAACGAGTTGCGATAGACGTAGTTGGGCCTCTACCCCTTACTGCTCGGAAGAATCGTTACATTTTAACAATTATGGACATGGCTACACACTATCCTGAAGCGATACCTCTTCGACGAGTGGACACTCCATCAGTTTTGGAAGCACTATTACATTTTTTTGGTCGTTTTGGACTACCTAAGGAAGTATTATCGGACCGTGGAACTAACTTCACGTCTAAGCTCATGAATGAGACTGCCAAATGACTAGGTATAGGACGAATCTTGGCCTCACCCTATCACCCCGAGTCCAACGGGATGCTAGAGAGGTGGCATAGTACACTCAAGGCTATGTTGAGGAAATCAGGTCATGGTAGGAAGGAGTGGGACGTACTCTTGCCAGCCCTGTTATTCGTTTATAGAGAAGCAACTCACGAGGCGACAGGATTCTCTCCCTTCGAATTAATATTCGGTAGACATGTTCGAGGCCCGTTGGATCTCGTGAAAGAGCAATGGGAAGGATTGGAAGAATTGCCAGTATCGGTTGCAGAATACTTGTCCAACTTGTACGAGACAATGTCAGATATGGCAGAGATTGCTAAGGAACGGGATCAACAAGCTAAACTCAAGTACAAAGAGCTTTATGACAGAGGAGCACGAGAGAGAAGCTTTGAACCTGGAGACCAAGCATTAGTTTTGATGCCAGAAGGCCAGAGTAAACTAGAAGCTGCTTACTCTGGGCCCTACACAGTGGCAGAACAAGTGTCACCAGTAACCTATCGCCTGAAGCTATTGGGACATGGCAAGAAGGGAAAAATTGTTCATATGAATTTAATGAAAGCGTGGAAATCTCCTCCGGTATCGACAATGACCGTAGCTACAGTGTCGGAAGGCTGGACGGAAGGTGAGGGCGACCTAATCACTTTGGACACTTCCGACGTCGACCAACCACGACTTGGTAATAATTTGAATTCTAAACAAAGGCAGGAAGCTAACGGTTTGATTGAAAAATACAGGAATATATTTAGCTCATGTTCTGGAAAAACGTCGAGAATTCAGCACGAAATAAGAACGGGAGAATCTCAACCAGTGCGATCAGCTCCGTACCGAATTCCTGTTGCTTATGTGGAAGAAGTCAGACAGGAGCTAAAGAAGATGAAAGATTTGGATATTATAGAGTCATCAAAGAGTCCATGGGTGTCTCCGTTGGTCACAGTCAGAAAAAAGGACGGGCGAGTTAGGCTGTGTGGAGACTATCGTCGGTTGAACAGTGTCACCGAAAATGATCCATACTGTATGCCACGACCTGAGGAATTGTTGGACCGGATGAGCAAGGCAAACTACATCTCTACATTGGACATGTTAAAAGGGTATTACCAAGTGCCTATGAGCATCAAGGATCGAGAGAAAACAGCATTCATCTCTCCACTGGGAAAGTTCCAGTTTAAGCGAATGCCATTCGGCCTTAAAAACGCACCGTCAACGTTTCAGAAACTAGTGGACGACTTATTTGATGGTACCTCGGAGTT
>WLWD01001108.1_pt1 | contig 12192 bp, 8 predicted proteins | sample 6712731 | NCBI WGS metagenome assembly WLWD01 (sample SAMN12718690, study PRJNA576275) | sponge metagenome | isolation source: marine sponge | host: Mycale hentscheli | place: New Zealand: South Island, Marlborough, Capsize Point | collected 2014-11-01
CGTCCTTGTGAGGCGCCAAAGCAGTTATCTGCCTTGACATCTCAGCATCACCGGAGCCTTCTCTAGAACTAGAGGAAACTAGACCCGACCTACCAAACTCATTAAAGAATTCTCTGAACAAAGATTTCATGTCAAACATGGGAGTACTCATATTACCAGTCCCATTAAGGTCACGACCAGAGTCTTCGTCTTCGGCCATACTATATGGAACAGTACTAACACTACTGGAGGATTCAACACCAGGATAACTCTTCAAATAGGGAGCGTTAGAAGGCAAAGACACACGCTCACAAGACTCAAAACTATCAACTAAAGTATTGTCACTCTCCCTTCCAGAAGAAAACACAACAGACTTAGAAACCTTAGTAGAATCAGACAAAAGTTTATTCAGCACAGCACTACTACTCTCATGCGACCCAAACAATGGACACACAGGAGAAGGAGCGTTAGACCTACGATCAATACTAGAAACACTCTCACAATCAGAAGAATCCGCAGAATGACCACAGGCGGTACTCCCAGTCTGCTTCCTGCTCTTGCACGCTCTGTATGGCTGTTCTCTCTGGTTCATCCAGTCACTCTGGACTGACTTGATGTTCTGCAAGAACGAACACAAAACAAAAATCAGTGACAATGAACAGGGTAATAGAGTCTATGACCAAAACAAAAATCAGTGACAATGAACAGGGTAATAGAGTCTATGGCCAAAAAAAAACAACACAAATTTAGTTCAGCCAATTAAACAAACACACGCGAAGTGCCACAAATGACAATCACAACTAATCAAGACAGGAAAAATGACACTACAGAAATATGACACGTCGACTTAGCCAGGGGCGAAGAATCCAATTAAGGTCCACGTGGGGTGCACTCCAGATAGGGAAGAAGATAACGAGAAACGGCGAACCAAGGGTGTAGTGAGCGAATATCCAGCCGCGCAGTAGCCGAGTTTGAAATCGGGACGTAGCAGCAGACGCACGAGCCAAAGAATACGAAAGTCGAAATCGATAAGGCGCAGGAAGAGTTCGGAATTCTCCACCGCTGCCGCCAATTGTGGGATAGTAGCTCCAGCAACAAGGGGAACCCACCAGATCCTTTGGTTGACACCAGAGACACACGCACACACTGGGGGCCCTGATGACCGCTGCCACCAGAGTTCTCCACAGTTATAGCTAGCCCGCCCTGAGTCTTAAATCAGTTTGGGGTTTTGCGAAGTTATGGGGAACTAATGAGACGCATGCGTGTCTGGGTTTATGTACCAAGGACACGCATGCGCAGGGAACGATGGGAAAGGGTCGACCGGAAATCCGGGGCACAACTCAAATGAACTGACATACGCATACACCAATAAATACAGACATAAACACAAGTACACAGTGCTAATAAAATATACAAAATTATGGATGACACACAACACATATAATAGTTCTAAGTTCTATCTTTCTCCTCTTCACTTTCTCTTATCTTCTTCTCCGCCCACACTTTGCCCCTAGTAGAGCTGCCACCAAGTAGTTCCGTGTCCGCGGTATGCAACCCCACCCGTAGTACGATAAGAATTAGAATTTTAAGTCTAATTTAAAGTATATAGAACATCAAGGCGCACACACAGAATTGATAACAGAACAGACTGACCAGATACGCACGAGGTCAACACTTAAATAGAAACAGCGAACTGCACACGACACCACGTGATACTTTGCACACGGCACCATACGATACTTTGCACACGGCACCATACGATACTTTGCACATGACACAACACAACACTTTGCAGTTACAGTTCAGCCTACATACACATATACACATAACATAATGTCTCTGTCATTAGGGTTCCATCTTCAGGGCCTAGGCCCCACATTTCCCCCTCCCGAGACTTTGGACCACTCCAAAGTCAACAACGACTGGGGACTAGGACCAGGCGAATCGTCATCTTCCTCCTCCCAGTTTCTTCTAGACATGCCATCTGCATTAGCCAACTCCTTGCCAGGGATCCACTTTATCCTCGAAACACGACCAGCCAACCTCTGTGCCATGCGATTCAATCTTCCGTTCAGTCGACTGTTACCTCGTAGTAGAGCCAAATTAGGTTCATGGTCGGTAACCACTGTTACATCCGCTCCCCATAGATAGACATCAAAGTAGTGGACTGCAGACACTATGGCCAGGGCCTCCAACTCACTGACCGAATAGTTGCGCTCTGCCCCTCCAAGCTGGCGACTATAAAATGCCACTGGGAGCTCCACCCCCTCTCTACATACATGCAGACATGCACCAATGCCAACATCACTGGCATCAGTGTACAACACAAACACATCCTCTACAGTAGGAACATGCCTTTTTACACCATTCCCAGAAGGGGGCGGTCCTCTGGGTGTACAGGTACCATTCGGTACGCCTGCTTGATGTCAGCCTTGGGTAAGTAGGCTCCTCTTCCACTCTTCTCCACCAGACGAGCCACGTCATCCACGCTGACATAGGACAGCCTGGGTTTGATACAGAGGAGGGAGGGGACCCTGGGATTCCCCCCCCCCCCCCTATGATTTTCACCTATACTTATTAAAAATACTTTTCCTCCAAACTTTTCTTGTAGGTAAGCCTAGATTTGTACAATTTCTTCAGGCTAGCCTTTGAATGCTTTAGGTTGGAGCTTAGTTTGGGATTGCCTCCGCCAATGTTCATCTTTATATTACGGCTTGTGGACTGTTCTCCTTGTTGTGCTTCTTCCCTCTGCTCCACTTCTTCCCTCTGCTGACCTTCTTCCCTCTGCTGCACTCCTTCCCTCCTGCTGCACTCCTTCCCTCTGCTGCACTTCTTCCCTCTGCTGCCCTTCTTCCCTCTGCTGCACTTCTTTCCTCACCTCTTCTCCCTCACCTCCTCACTCTCTCTGTGCTGCACTACTCGAATCTGTTCCTTGTGTTCCACCGATTCATAGCTATCACATTTGTTTTTTTAGGTTTAGATTCACTTCCTTTGGAGCCACAAGGTCTCTTTTTCCTAAACTACTTTCTGATATCCATTAGCTACTACTCAGCAACTTCTACAGTCTGCCAAAGCAACAAATATACCCTTACCAACCAGGCAGCTGCTTCACAATGACCATCAGTGCTAAAAGCAACTTTCAAACTGGAACTGGTAATCCATAAAATGATACACCTACTCCATTTAAACTAGAAGGATAACCTATTAGGAGTCTGTGCTTAATTAATGTCAGAGCTATTCAGCTTTCAAAATGAACAAAGCTGTTTATTAGAGGTAATCAAGTGATCAATACATAAATATAATATAATAAGTTTAATTTCCTTACCTTATTAGTATTGCAAGGACAAAAAAACAACAACTATAAAGGTCACTATTTGACCCGGCCGCTCACTCTTTATCGGCCGCTCACTCTTTACCGGCCGCTCACTCTTTACCGGCCGCTCACTCGACACCCTTACCAGTCACAAATAGCTTTATCCCACCCACACAGCAACTTAAATATCGGGTGCGCGATAGCACCCGTCATCCCCAGAGGGAGAAAGTGTAGTGGAGTGTACTTACTACCCTCCTCTCAGGCTGTTCCACCACCCGGTGTCCGTTCTGCCAGTCTGCCGGGAGTTGCCTTTCCAACACCCTGGCTACCGCCCTCTCGACACGCTGGTCCTCGTCAGCCATCTCCACCCCTCTGCTGGTTCCTTCGTCCGACATAATTCCCGGTTCGTCCATCTGAGCTTAGCTGCTACTGCTCCTTTCCTCGGTTAGCTAATACCTGTAGTGCTGCTGACTAATCCTCTGCCCATGCGCCAACCCAACCCCTTCACGTGTTCGTCATTAACCTCGGTTAACGCTCTGCCTTAACCGTCATGCAAAAGTGTGAAAGAGATGGCAAAAGGCGATTAACAGTAAAAAGGGGCTGGAAAATCAGCGAGGTAAGGCAGCGTAGGTTTAAAAGAGAAGGAAAAAACAAGCACGATATTAGCTAATTGTAAATAAAATGCTGGTGGTGGAATGACAGTTAAGGCTAAGTTTCAAAAAAGGAAGGCGAAAGTACGAAAAAGAAGGCAACAGTTTCGCAAAGCATAAGTCCACTATCATGATGTGTTAGATTGTAGCTACTGCTACTAGGCTACCCCAAGTGTGATCCCTTCAAGAGATAGAAGTTAAGTTTAAACCATAATATTTCGGCTTGTTGGGCCTTCTAGTGGTGAATGAATAAAACTCAGAAGAGATGAATTATATATACCCAGAACTTGTTTGTGTGTGTGATGATTAATATTAATTGGTGTTGACCTGTGAACAGAATATGTTTGCATATGTGTGATTGTGTGATGAATTGGTGTTGATTGACCTGTGTATAGCTCTGCTGGAATGACAATGCTCACTCCTATATGAAGGCTACACACATGATGGCAGGTTTTCCGAGCGCCTGACGAGGACGAGGTTGTCCCAAACTTCACTAAACAGAATCCTCCGGTTTAGCGACCATTACCCGTATCACCTTAGAAATTGAATTTTATTGTATACCGCTTTGAATTCTTTTGCCGGTGCAGTTAAAACGCAAAAACTTATGGGAGCTCCATTTCTATTCGAGTTAGTTGCTATTTGTCACAGTTATAAGCCCTACTCAACAGCATTAACTTGTAAATTCATTGTCCACTAGACGAACCACGAAGGTAAGTCTTGCGTAGGTATGTTCAGTTGTGTGAAAGTATTGTGCCTTACAATTACTATTAAGAATGTCACAAAATAAACTTTAAATAACGTGACTTGATTTTGTTGCTTCTTTTTCAATTCAAACAGTTGCGGTATGGCATTGAAGCCCCTTTACCGCATACGTAATTTAAAAACTCGACTTTATTTTAGTAGCTTAAGTGTTAGTTGTTAAAATCAATCATTTAACAATAGTGTAGGGCTCGCTCGCCATTTGTGCTCAAGCACACCACTAGTTATAGTACTTTGATTACAAAATTATTATAAAATAACTTTAGAATTGTAGACTTAGTTTGAGAGATTGTGTGTGCCAGAAGGTAATGGTATAATCAGCTAGCTACACATGTCTATATCAATTAAGTGTTCTTCACACATTTTAAAATAGGTGCATCATTACAGATTATGAAACTGGAGTTTAATGAGAATATTACCATCTTACAAACATAGCTTCCATCAAAACTGTGTAGATGAATGGTTAAAGGTAAGTGTGAGAAAAAGCTTATAAATTATTCCAGATGAAAAGATAATTCAGGATTGTATTCATTACTTGTTTGCAGTGTCATAATACATATCCACTCTGCAGAGCTGAAGCTGACATTTAGGACTGATATCAGAGAAATTATTTGAATGGAGGTTAGGATTGTTATAATTTCTCAAGTTCTGTGATACTATAAAAATAATGTTGCAATTAGACTCCTAATAAAAAAATTAGATAAAAAAAAGAAGAAAGAATGAAAGAAAGAAAGAATAAGGACATCTCTTAATTAAACCTGTGAATTTAATCAGGAAAATGGAATTTCAGGTTTATTGTCTACTTTCTGTAAAGTGAGTTTTATAATTTTAAAGTAAAAAATGTACAGTAGCTTAATATCAATTTTATCAATTTAATTTTATGACTACTAAACTCTATACTATATAGGTTCACTAGTTTTAATTCAAAATATATGGCATGTAATAATTTAAACTGCTTTAATGTGTTTTTATAAATATGTATTTTATATTTGGTATTATATTCAATCTACTATTCTATTGCTGATTCTTGATTTATGTTTTTTAGCAGAAGGAAGTCACTATTGCTTCAAAGTTTCTAAACTTTTTATACAAACAATTATATATCATCATTGATCACTTTGGTTTCAGTGGACAGTATATAATTGTCATGAAAGTAATAAAGTAGAATATTATAATATTATTATAGATCTCATTAAATTTGAATTTAGAATGAGCTAACTTAATTACAATTTACAATCGAGTACGACCTTGGCGTCTTTTCTCAGGTCCCCAGAGACAATCCTAGCTGTTTTGGCCAGTGGGAAACAAGTAAGGGGAAGCTTTCACTTAAACCACTTGGTCGTTGCCTGTAGTCAAATTGTTCAGGCTATTAGCTACAGTTTAAAATAGGTCTCCACCTATATTATAGAGGATTTTCTTTGAAGTCCTGTTATTAACATGACTGCTTAATACTATACTAGTGATGTGCTTGAGCACAAATGGCGAGCGAGCCTAAAGACTATACTATTTTTATATGGATGATTTTGACTTCTAACACTGAAGCTACTGAAAATAAGGTCCAGTTTTTTAATTTCATATACAGGGTAAAGGGATTTCAGTGCCATAGTAACAACTCTCTGCAACTGCTTGGAATGGGAAAAAACAGAAACAAAACAATACACGTTATTTAAAAGTTTTCTTTGTGATATTCTTTAGCTAAGTAGTGGTTGAAACACACAATGCTTTGACACAACTGGACATGCACCTACACAGACTTACCTTCGCAGTAGTCTAGTGGACAATGTATTTTCAAGTAAATACTGTTGCGCACGGCTTATAACCATGACGCGCATTGACTTACCACCGCCCCTAACTCGAATACAAATGGAAGTCCCTTAAGTTTTCAAGTTTTAACTGCACCCGCAAAAGAATTCATAACGGTAAAACAATTCAATTTCTAGTGTGATACGGGTACTGATCGATAAACCAGAGGATTCTGTTTAGTGCAATTTGGGACGGGGTCGAACACGTAACTAACACAAAAACGCGAGGGTCAAAGTACAAAATGACATACATACGTCCATACATATATACAAATAAATAAATAAATAAACTAGTGGTGTGCTTGAGCACAAATGGCGAGCGAGCCTAAAGACTTATTGACTTCTAACACTGAAGCTACTGAAAATACAGTCCATTTTTTAAATTTAGCATACAGGGTAAAGGGATTTCAGTGCCATAGTAACAACTCTCTGCAACTGCTTGAATTGAAGGAAAAAAACAACAACAAAACAATACACGTTATTTAAACGTTTTCTTTGTGATATTCTTTAGCTAAATTATGGTTGTAACACAATGCTTTGACACAACAGGACATGCACCTACAGACTTACCTTTGTGGTAGTCTAGTGGACAATGTATTTTCAAGTAAATACTGTTGCGCATGGCTTATAACCATGACAAAGAGCGCATTGACTTACCACCGCCACTAACTCGAATAGAAATGGAAGTCCCTTAAGTTTTCAAGTTTGAACTGCACCCGCAAAAGAATTCAAAACGGTAAACAATTCAATTTCTAGGGTGATACGGGTACTGATCGATAAACCAGAGGATTCTGTTTAGTGCAATTTGGGATGGGGTCGACCACGTAACTAACACAAAAACGCGAGGGTCAAAGTACAAAATGACATACGTACGTCCATACATATATCTAAACTAGTGATGTGCTTGAGCACAAATGGCGAGCGAGCCTAAAGACTATACTATTTTTATATGATTTTGACTTCTAACACTGAAGCTACTGAAAATAAGGTCCAGTTTTTAATTTTCACATACACGGTAAAGGGATTTCAGTGCCATAGTAACAACTCTCTGCAACTGCTTGGAAGGAAAAAAACAACAACAAAACAATACACTTTATTTAAAAGTTTACTTTGTGATATTCATTAGCTAAGTAGTGGTTATAAGACACAATGCTTTGACACAACTGGACATGCACCTACACAGACTTACCTTCGCAGTAGTCTAGTGGACAATGTATTTTCAAGTAAATACTGTTCCGCACGGCTTATAACCATGACAAAGAGCGCATTGACTTACCACCGCCACTAACTCGAATAGAAATGGAAGTCCCTTAAGTTTTAAAGGTTTAACTGCACCCGCAAAAGAATTCAAAACGGGTAAACAAATCAATTTCTAGGGTGATACGGGTACTGATCGATAAACCAGAGGATTCTGTTTAGTGCAATTTGGGACGGGGTCGAACACATAACTAACACAAAAACGCGAGGGTCAAAGTACAAAATGACATACGTACGTCCATATATATAAATAAATAAATAAATAAACTAGTGGTGTGCTTGAGCACAAATGGCGAGCGAGCCTTAAACTACACTATTGTTAAATTTAATTTTAACAACTAACACTCAAGCTATTAAAATAAAGTCGAGTTTTTACATTACTATGAGGTAAAGGGGTTTTCAATGTCATAGTAACCGCTCCCGCAACAGTTTGAATTGAAAAAGAAGAAACAAAATCAAATCACGTTATTTAAAATTTTCTTTGTGATATTCTTAATAGTAGTTGTAACGCACAATACTTTCACACAACTGAACATACCTACGCAAGACTAACCTTCGAGGTTCGTCTAGTGGACAATGCATTTTTAAGTAAATACTGTTGAGTAGGGCTTATAACTGTGACAAATAGCGCATTAACTTACCACCGCCACTAACTCGAACAGAAATGGAGCTCCCATAAGATTTTGTGTTTTAACTGCACCCGCAAAACAATTCAAAGCCGTAAACAATTCAATTTCTAAGGTGATACGGGTAATGGTCGCTAAACCGGAGGATTCTGTTTAGTGAAGTTTGGGACTGGGTCGAACGCGGAGCGAACACAAAAATACGGAGGGTCAAAGTACAAAATGACATACGTACGTCCATATATATAAACAAACATCCCCGATTTTTTCATTTTTACCCCTGTAAGTGTCTCGCTCGCTACGCTCGCTCGCCAATAAATAAACAAACATCCCCGATTTTCGATTGTGTTACCCCTGTAAGTGTCTCGCTCGCTACGCTCGCTCGCCAATAAACATCCCCGATTTTTTCATTTTTACCCCTGTAAGTGTCTCGCTCGCCAATAAACATCCCCGATTTTCGATTGTGTTACCCCTGTAAGTGTCTCGCTCGCTACGCTCGCTCGCCAATAACAGCTATAGAGATGTTTCATCACGTGAATAAACGCACTGTGCGCAATGCTCAAGGCAGAGTCATGGTGTACAGGTGGTGTTCATTTCTCTATGGAGTCTCTGTCTACATATGCTCTTAGTCTACCCGCGGAGGCAAAAAAACGATACCTGGAAAAGATAAGTGTCATAGAAGGTCGAGATCCTTTCGCTGGTGGTTTTGGAGAACCTACCAATGCTTTTCCATCTGTTAGTGCTGGCGATCTTGTGTCCTACTTAGTGCTTCAGACCAGTTTCCTTACCGCCAAGGAATTCAAGGCACACAAGAGTCTAGAATCGTACAATCAGTTTGTGTGTGGCTGGATTAGAGCAGTTAATATTTGGAACAAGTTTGGAAAGTTTATCATAACTGGACAAGTAAGTGAAATAATAGCTATATTTATAATAAAAGTTGAATAGTTGTTACTTTAGGTACGCCATTCCCAGCGATTCAGTGTCAACCATTAAGCTGTTGGATTACTAGTGGTGTGCTTGAGCACAAATGGCGAGCGAGCCTAAAGACTGTACTATTTTTATATGAATGATTTTGACTTCTAACACTGAAGCTACTGAATATAAGGTCCAGTTTTTTAATTTACCATACAGGGTAAAGGGATTTCAGTGCCATAGTAACAACTCTCTGCAACTGCTTGGAAGGAAAACAACAACAAAACAATACACGTTATTTAAAAGTTTTTTTTGTGATATTCTTTAGCTAAGTAGTGGTTGTAACACACAATGCTTTGACACAACAACTGGACATGCACCTACACAGACTTACCTTCGCAGTAATCTAGTGAACAATGTATTTTCAAGTAAATACTGTTGTGCACGGCTTATAACCATAACAAAGAGCGCATTGACTTATCACCGCCACTAACTCGAATAGAAAAACTGCACCCGCAAAACAAGAAGCAAAGGTAAACAATTCAATTTCTAGGGTGATACGGGTACTGATCGCTAAACCAGAGGATTCTGTTTAGTGCAATTTGGGACGGGGTCGAACGCCGAGCAAACACAAAAATACGGAGGGTCAAAGTACAAAATGACATACGTACGTCCATATATATAAATAAACATCCCCGATTTTCGATTGTGTTACCCCTGTAAGTGTCTCGCTCGCTACGCTCGCTCGCCAATAATAGAGTAGACAGGTGAAGTTTGTTGTTCTCACTGCAACTGCATGGCAGGGCTGGGAGAGACTTGTACCCATGTAGCTGCAGTCCTATTCTACTTGGAGGCCCAGTCAAGACTACACGGCACTGAAACATGCACTCAGCGTCAATGTGAGTGGGTAATGCCAACATTTCAGAAGAATATGGAATACCTACCTGTGAAGGATATTGACTTTTCCTCAGCAAAGAGTAAAAAGATTAAACTGGATGATGCAATACACTCTGCCTCAAACACAGCAGTGCCCTGCTCTATCAACAAGTTAAGTGGTAATTCAGCGAAGAATGTCAGTTCTCCCAGTGCTAATGAAATGAATAGTTTGTACAGTAGTATTAGCAAGAGTAAATCCAAGCCTGGTATACTTTCAATTATACCTGAATTTTCTGACCAGTATGTCCCAATATATTCACTTCCTGAATTTCCTCATCCACTTTCTTTACTTTATGACCCTAATAATTTGAAATTAGATTACCATGAACTATTGAAGAAGTGTGAGTCGATATGTGTTGATGTATCTCAGCAAATGGCTGTAGCAGTAGAGAAAGAATCTAGGAACAATATAAATCAAGAGTGTGGTTTAATTATCGTGCAGGAAGGATTACTGCTTCCAAAATGAAAAGTGTATGTCATACTAATCCTGCAAATCCTGCTCAAAGCTTAATTAAACAAGTGTGCTATCCTCAAATGCATACTTTTACTAGCAAGCAGACAAAATGGGGATGTACACATGAAAAGGCTGCTAGAGATTACTATGAGAAAAGAATGAAAAAATCACATACCGCCTTTAGCATCACCAACAGTGGGTTTGTCATTAACCCCAGAGTGGCCATTTATAGGAGCAACCCCTGATGGAGTAGTATCTTGTGCTTGCTGTGGCAAGGGAGTCATGGAAATCAAGTGTCCATACTGTCATAAAGGCCAGAATATAGAAGATTGCATTCAAGATAAGAACTTTTGTATTAAAAAAAATTCTGATGGTATTCTAGAATTAGACCGCTCCCATGGATATTATTACCAGATACAAACACAGTTGTTTGTTTGTGATGTAGATTATTGTGACTTTTGTGTCTGTACATTCTCTAAAGATGGAGAGGATGATTTTTTTCAAGAACGTGTACGAAAAAATGCTGAACTGTGGGAGGGTTGTGTTTCAAAATCATAACATTTTTTCATATGGGAAAGTGGTATACTAAATCAAACAAAATTTATGCAGTGTCCTTTGAAGTAAATTCAAGTCAGAAAGACAGTCAGGACTGTGCCACTAGTGAAAAAATTGAGTATTGTTATTGTAAGGGCCCTGATGAGGGCAACATGATAGGATGTGACAATCCAGAATGTAGCATTGAGTGGTTTCACTGGGATTGCTTGAGTATTAAAAGTACTCCGAAGGGGAAGTGGTTTTGTCCAGATTGCAGGAAGCTTCCACAGTTTACTAAGAAAAGGAAGACAAAAACATTGTGACTAGTTTTATAATTGCTGTGCATTATATTTTATTAATTGCTTTTATGAGATCTAACTACTTGTATTATGATTATTTATAATAACTCTAATTTAATACTTGATTAAACTTTTAATGTCAAAAATCATGCATACATTGCAGTATATATCAGTTAAAAGGTACAATAGAATCACACACATTACATAGACAACAACAAATACATACAATCTGGTCAATAATTGGGCACTCATCTTCTCGTTTCGTTACAAACTGTATTGGTAATGTTTAACGTAAAATTGAAAATTTCTGACGAACATTACCGATCACTCGTTCAACATGAATCTTCACATTTGCAATTTTTCTGGTCTGATGAACGTCTACGGCTGACAGCTGATTTTTTCCCTTTGTGAAGGCTGGAATATGCAGACGACCTTGCATTACACCCACAGAATCTGCTATGTCAAAACCCCTGTCTGCCAATATTACATCGCCAGGAATAATATTGTCAAGTATACTACAGTGTTCAGTGATATGCTTATCACTTACTCATCCACCCCAAGTTTGCGATACATAAGAAATTACACCTTGCGGAGTTGTTCCCAGTAGTACTTTCACGGTATTGTGATGTTTATAAGATGACCAAGTACAAGCTCTGGCAAACTAATTGGATGGC
>WLWD01003039.1_pt1 | contig 12167 bp, 14 predicted proteins | sample 6712731 | NCBI WGS metagenome assembly WLWD01 (sample SAMN12718690, study PRJNA576275) | sponge metagenome | isolation source: marine sponge | host: Mycale hentscheli | place: New Zealand: South Island, Marlborough, Capsize Point | collected 2014-11-01
GTCTCATTCGACTCAGCAGTCTCACTCGACTCGGCAGTCTCACTCGACTCAGGCAGTCTCACTCGACTCAGCAGTCTCACTCGACTCAGCAGTCTCATTCGACTCGGCAGTCTCACTCGACTCAGCAGTCTCATTCGACTCGGCAGTCTCACTCGACTCGGCAGTCTCACTCGACTCAGCAGTCTCACTCGACTCGGCCAGTCTCATTCGACTCAGCAGTCTCACTCGACTCAGCAGTCTCACTCGACTCAGCAGTCTCACTCGACTCGGCCAGTCTCATTCGACTCAGCAGTCTCACTCGACTCGGCAGTCTCACTCGACTCGGCCAGTCTCACTCGACTCAGCCGGTCTCACTCGACTCGGCAGTCTCACTCGACTTGGCCAGTCTCATTCAACTCAGCAGTCTCACTCGACTCAGCAGTCTCACTCGACTCGGCCAGTCTCACTCGACTCGGCCAGTCTCACTCGACTCCGCAGTCTCACTCGACTCAGCATTCTCACTCGACTCAGCAGTCTCATTCGACTCAGCAGTCTCACTCGACTCAGCAGTCTCACTGAACTCGGTAGTCTCACTTGACTCGACCAGTCCACTATACTCGGCAGTCTTACCCGACTCGGCAAGTTCACTCGACTCGCCAGTCTCACTCAAACTCAGCCAGTCTCACCGACCAGCAGTCTCACTTGACTCAGCAGTCTCACTCGACTCGACCAGTCTCACTCTACTCGGCAGTCTTACCCGACTCGGCAGTCTCACTCGACTCGGCAGTCTCACTCGACTCGACCAGTCTCACTCAACTCAGCCAGTCTCACTCGACTCAGCAGTCTCACTTGACTCAGCAGTCTCACTCGACTCAGCCAGTCTCACTCAACTCGGCAGTCTCACTCGACTCGACCAGTCTCACTCTACTCGGCAGTCTTACTCGACTCGGCAGTCTCACTAGACTCAGCCAGTCTCACTCGACTCAGCAGTCTCACTTGACTCAGCAGTCTCACTCGACTCAGCCAGTCTCACTCAACTCGGCAGTCTCACTCGACTTGACCAGTCTCACTCAACTCGGCAGTCTCACTCGACTCAGCAGTCTCACTCGACTCAGCAGTTTCACTCGACTCAGCGGTCTCACTCAATTCAGCGGTCTCACTTGACTCAGCGGTCTCACTCGACTCAGCCAGTCTCACTCGACTCGGCAGTCTCACTCGACTTGACCAGTCTCACTCGATTCGGCAGTCTCACTCGACTCAGCAGTCTCACTCGACTCAGCAGTTTCACTCGACTCAGCGGTCTCACTCAACTCAGCGGTCTCACTTGACTCAGCGGTCTCACTCGACTCAGCCAGTCTCACTCGACTCGGCACAGTCTCCAAAAATCGGCAGTCTCACTCGACTCGGCAGTCTCACCCGACTCAGCAGTCTCACTCGACTCGGCAGTCTCCACGACTCGGCAGTCTCACTCGACTCAGCGGTCTCACTTGACTCAGCAGTCTCACTCGACTCAGCCAGTCTCACTCAACCCGGCAGTCTCACTCGACTCGACCAGTCTCACTCTACTCGGCAGTCTTACCCGACTCGGCAGTCTCACTCGACTCGACCAGTCTCACTCAACTCAGCCAGTCTCACTCGACTCAGCAGTCTCACTTGACTCAGCAGTCTCACTCGACTCGACCAGTCTCACTCTACTCGGCAGTCTCACTCGACTCGGCAGTCTCACTCGACTCGGCAGTCTCACTCGACTCGGCAGTCTCACTCAACTCGGCAGTCTCCACGACTCAGCAGTCTCACTCGACTCGGCAGTCTCACCGACTCGGCAGTCTCACTCGACTCAGCGGTCTCACTTGACTCGGCAGTCTCCACGACTCGGCAGTCTCACTCGACTCAGCAGTTTCACTCGACTCGGCAGTCTCCACGACTCGGCAGTCTCACTCGACTCAGCGGTCTCACTTGACTCAGCGGTCTCACTCGACTCAGCCAGTCTCACTCGACTTGGCAGTCTCACCCGACTCGGCAGTCTTACTCGACTCGGCAGTCTCACTCGACTCGGCAGTCTCCACGACTCGGCAGTCTCACTCGACTCGGCAGTCTCCACGACTCGGCAGTCTCACTCGACTCAGCAGTCTCCCACGACCCGGCGGTCTCCCGCGACCCGGCAGTCTCCACGGCCCGTCGGTCTCCTGCGGCCCGGCAGTTTTCCGCGGCCCGGCAGTCTCCCACGGTCGGCGCTCGCGCTCGACTCGTTGGTCGGTCGGCAGTTCTGGGGGGGAGCTCTGTGGCGGACTCAGAGATGACAAGCGGATGAACACACAACTCACTCAGCCACTCGTCATTCCAGCATAACCATAACATACAACACAACATTCCAAACTATCCATTAGTAGATTCACACACACAATATATAAGACTCATTCATGTAAGTTGTCTACAGTCTTGCCATCATCAAAGATAAAGATCAGAACTGCTACAATACTACAAAAGTTATCACTATTCAGGAAATTGAGGTAAGAGAGTAATTCTGTATTTGATTGATAATATCAATGGTCAACTACTATATACTAAGCTAAAGTATATTATTTAACAATACTGTAGCTTTATGTAACATAGGCAGGCTCTCTTGATACTCGTGCTCAACACACCACTAGTTAGTGAGCGAGCGAAGCTAGCGAGACACTATACAGTGGTGTCGAATTGAGAATCGGGATTTTTGTTTATATATATGTGGGGACATACGTATGTCATTTGTACTTTGACCCTCGCGTATTTATGTGTTAGCTCGGCGTTCGACCCCGTCCCAAGCTTCACTAAACAGAATCCTCTGATTTAACGATCATTACCCATATCATCCTAGAAATTGAATTGTTCACCACTTTCAGTTCTAAACTAAAAAACTAGCCTGAGTACTATTTCTATTTGAGTTAGTCCCGGAGGTAAGTTAATGTACTATTTGTCATAGCTATAAGCCCTACGCTACAGTATTTACTTGAAAATGCATTGTTCACTAGACTAACCATGAAGGAAGTCTTGTGTAGGTAGTCCAGTTGTGTGAAAGTATTGTGCGTTACAGCTACTACTAAGAATACCACAAAGATAACGTTACTTGTTCCTTTTCTTTTCTTTTTTTGTTTTTGTTTTTGTTTTTGTTTTTCAATTCAGTTGCGGGGAGTGGTTACTATGGCATTGAATCCCCTTTTCCATACATGCGTAATTTTAAAACTCGCCGTTTTCTGGAGCTTTTAAGTACCCTTTGTTGGTTGTCAAGAGCCACTGGTAGTCAGAATGGCTTCTTAAGAAGCTACCACTACTAGGGAGAAGCTGAGATAAGTAGTAATTCCATTTGCAAAAATAACTCTGGCCTTTTTTCTTTGTAGATGAGAGGCTTGTTCAAGAGTTACTGGTAATAGAAATAGTCAGAATGGCTTAAATTTGATACTGCAGACTTATAACTACTCAGGATATTAAGGTAAGAAAGTAATTCTGTATATATTTGCTGAAATTAATGTTTAACTGCTAAGGATCCATTTTTGTCATCATGTTATAAAAAAAGATTATCCAGGCAAAATTCATCATATACACTGTAACAAAATTGTAGTTTTATGAAACATAACAAGGCAGGCTCGCTCACCATTTGTGCTGAAGCACACCACTAGTTTATATATGTGTGTGGACATACATGTCATTTTGTACTTTGACCCTCACGTATTTTTGTGGTAGCTGTGTGTTCGACCTCGTCCCAAACTGCACTATACAGAATCCTCTGGTTTATCAATCATTACCCATATCTTGAATTGTTTACCGCTTTGAATTCTTTTGCGGGTGCAGTTAGAACTCAAAAACTTACCAAAGTTCCATTTCTATTTGAGTTAGTGGCGGTGGTAAGTTAATACGCTATTTGTCATAGTTATAAGCCCTACATAACATTATTTACTTGAAAATTATTCATTGTCCACTAGGCTAACTACGAAGGTAGTCTTGTGTAGATATGTTCAGTTGTGTGAAAGTATTGTGCATTACACATACTTAGAATAACACGAAGAAAACGTTTAAATATTGTGATTTGTTATTTTGTTGCTTTTTTTCTTCAATTCAAACGGTTGCGGGGAGTGGTTACTACGGCATTGAATCCCTTTACCGTATATACATAATTAAAAAGTACTTTTTTTTAGTTGCTTCAGCGTGTTAACAATAGTGTTGTTTTAGGCTCGCTCGCCATTTGTATTCAAGCACATCACTAGTTATTATATAGATACTAGTGGTATGCTTGAGCACAAATATCGAGCAAGCCTAGTTAGGTTACATAAAACGTCAGTACTATTACATAACTGATTTTAGCTTAGTTCATGCAAAACAGTTATATTCATTCAGATTTGACCCTAACAATATTTGCACTTTCTCTTCATTGTGTACATGTATCAAATGTTGTTCCTCCCACCTTTAACTTTTGTCTTTAATTTTCTTTTTTTATATCTTTTTGGGAGCTCTAGCTCTTAGAGCCTGACCCTCAGCCACTTTACTGCACCATTCTTTTCTGTTATCACACCACCTCACTTATCTACTGGCTGTAAGCTTTAAATAAATAAATAGCAGTTGACCACTAATTTTAGCAAACAAATACAAAATTACTTTCTTACCTCAATTTCTCAATTCCTGAATTTAAGCCATTCAGATACTTTGAATTATTTGCAATTCTTGAAGACAAGCACTCTGACTCAGCTCCAAAAAATATGCCGGAGTTATGTTGTTTTTTTAATTTAGGAAACAATTACAGAAAGAGAGTACTTACCTCAGTTTTTTTCAAGTAATAGTAGCTTCTGGTATTCAGTACTACCAGTGACTCTTGATGACAAGCACTCAGATGCTTAAAAACAAATGGCCGGTTGTTTTTTTAAATATACATCTGGTAAAGGGTTTCAATGCCATAGTAACCACTCGCAACAATTGATTGTGACTTGAAAAATAAAATATTTCTAGGGACCCTTTGTACAGTTTGAGCCTAACCCTAAAATAAGGTTTGTTTACCGCTGTAGTACTAGAAGAAACTGGGAGTAAGCCAAAAAAGCCGGTCTTTTGTAGAGAAAAAAATAAAGAGCCTGCGTGTGAAGGGGCATACGTACAATTCATACAGATATATATATATATATATATATACACGATTTTCAATTGTGCACCCCTAATAGTATCTTGCTCGCTTCACTCGCTCCATAATTATATTTATATTAAATTAAAAATATAGCATGCATTATTTAGAATTACCTGATGCTAAGAAATGGCTTTGCTTGTAAGGAATGTTTGAACATCAAGGTGAGAAATTCTTCTGGATCTATAAAAGTTTAAGTTTGGTAGTTGATCTATTTATTTCCAGTCTACTGACTACAACATTATTCGATTATAAAAGTTAACCAAACTAAAAACTAAATCTACATCCTTATTCATTTGAAAAAATGATGAAGGAAAAGACATGTAGATATTATTTGGACAAAATAATTATCATGACAAACTCTGATTGTTTAATAACTTACATCCAGTGACAGTACTAGCACTATACTATTTTCGTTTAAGTTCTCAAATAACATTCAATACAAAAGATAGACTCACTGGCCACTATGCCAGTCCAACTGGTCTGGCTATGGTTGGACCACTTTTTTCTATACTTGGGCATGCACTCCTCTTGTTAATGAAACTCTGTTATAATTCACTCGAGTGAATTGGATGCCACTATTGCTTTTTGAAAACATGAGCATTGCTTATTAAGCAAGCAATTGATGCACTATTGATGCACTTATAACAGTGCCAGCTCTAGTGCAACACATTGGCAAGGTATGTCACACCTCTTACCACACCCATTTCCTGGCCGAACCACTTTAGCAATGCCAGAGCAGCCCCTGGCACTTCAAGAACTCATATATATATATATTTATTCCACACTAGATATCTTCACAATGATATTTTTAGGTACATGATGACCATGAGAATCTCATGATATCCCAAAGTGTTATCTCACAGCTGTATTGGCAAGCTCATTACCAGAGTAGTTATAGCAAGGCCTGGCTACAAAGTTTACAAGTTTTCTGGGTTTTTACAGCTACCTTTACTCTAGTGGAGCCTACCCAGCCCTGGTTAGAGCAGCTGCTATAATGGGGGGGGGGGGGGGGGGGGGGGGAACAAAAAAAAAAAACTACTTCAGTGAAGATATCTAGTGTGGAATAAACCACTTATTACACTCTTCAGAGTGATATGGCTAGATATTTCACTCTCATGGCTTTATTTTCACTCACCTTTGGAAAATAAATTAGCCTGCTCGTGAAATATTTCCCCATATCACACTCTGACTCATGTAATAAGTACTATAATATATGTGAGTGGGTCTAGGAAAAGGGACCTTATGGCGCAAATTAAAAAAATTGAGTTTTTTATGCTAATAAAAAGATACAATTTATCTCAACTTAGTGCTAAAATACTGGAGGGTAAAACTTCCGACACGCAGAGAAACTGGCAGTTGAACTGGGCCCTATTCAGCAAAGCAATTGAACTAGAAATCGAGAAAACGTAAATTGAATTTCCACTTCCGGTATAATTAACGTTTCCGTATACTTAACGGCGTACTCCGCATACGCAATTAAATCATCGTACAGCCGCTTTTTCGGCGACTAACGAAGTTTGCGTAGAGTTCTTTTTAGCTTTCAGAGCGTCTCACGACCTGTCTTGTTGAAATCCTTGGCTGCTCTATTCGCTGTAGCGGTAAACTTTAAGCCAAAGGTAAGCTGTAGAGTGCATGCAGTAGTCTCAAAGCTATGCCGTTCTTTTTAGCTGCTAGTATGAAACTCCGCCCATTCCCCGTTTATTGTACTTCGAGAATGAGAGAGAATAAAAAGTAGCTTGTCTTTTCACGGCACGCTTGGGGTCTTTTAAGTCGTTTTGACATGCAAAATTTGGCATAGATGTAGAGTAAGGGTCACTAAGACTAATTCTGCAAAAAACAAAAATAGGAGAAAGAAAGAATTTTTCCGATGACTTACTTCTGGAGCCTATATCTCAATTTCAATTTTTGCGCCGTAAGGTCCCTTTTCCCAGACCCGCTCACATATATATATATATGTGACCGGTTTTGGGAAAATCGGCCTAAACGCGGCATCTAAAGTTTTCTAATTTATTCTACCAGTAGGCTGCACGGGGCCTTGGGATTCCGTCCTCCTCATTTGGAAGCTGTAGCACAAGCCGTCTTCGCCCTACGCACTACAACACTTCAGTATTTTTGCTAAACTTATTATTGCTGATTTCGAAAAAACGCCGGGTAAAGGCGTTGCTAAGGTCAGGGGGCGTGCCTTGTGTCCGTATACTATTACTGCGTGTCTCCGGGACACTATGGAATAAACCGGTTACAGGCGGATTGAAAGAAGTTTAAAAGGCTTAATGCAGGGCTCTTTAAGAAACTATGATGACGAGAATTGCGTGAGTACGTGAATTATGTAGAATAGTAAGTGAATTAGTTAGCTACATTTTTTTCCCGCTGTTAGTGAAAAGCCCGCCAATAATTTCTTAGCAACTCTCCGTACACGAGTCCAACCGGCTAGTGTTTCTAGCCTCCTAGTGTGAGTTCTAGAGCACGCCAGAGCTTACAACTGCGTCTTAAGCTAGAGCTAACTGGTAACTATCCATTTCTGCCATAAAAATTTTTTCGAAAAAAATCGACCCATATGGCTTTACCCGGGGATACTGAAAAAAATTGTTTTCCGCGTTTAGGCCGATTTTCCCAAAACCGGTCACATATGTTATGCTATCATTGAATGCTAAATACACATATTTTATTTAGTATACCTTCTTCCTTGTTTGTAATTCCACTAATTTCCTCAAGCTTTTCCAACTCATGACGAAGTTCCATTACTGATTCATATCTAACAACTCCATATCTAATCCAATTATTACAATCTAACATAAATCACTATTACTAGTAAAAAAAATAATGTCTTACGCTCTAAGAGGATTAACAATTTTGAGCCACAAGATTTTTCCCACTGGTGAATTCTTGTTTCTTAAAAACACTTCATCAAATTCTCCACTCAGAGTAAACAGTCCAAAAATAGTTGAATCCAAATAGCACGAGTTCTGATGCCCCTGAATTCCCTTTCTCACTCCAATATAAAAAGAAAGGTCAGTGTTAACTGGCATTGTGCGATTATCTGGCAGTGATTGAGGCACATCAGCCAATGCTACAATAAACAGGAATGAATAATAAAATAATAATAATAATAATAAATAAATAAAAATTTATAGACATACAGCAATTTCGCTTGAATAAATTAGCATCCAAAACTGGTCTAAATAATGACACATGTTAATAATTATACTGCACGTGACACAAGAGTTTAAGGGTGCTTGCACACTCTTTGAGCGTGAAAAAACCGCCAAATAGGCCACGGTTGCTAAGGCATGTTAAACTTCCTTCTGCTTTTCCCCTCGAGTTATTTTATTTATGAAGGCCAGCAAGTACTACTAGGAGAAAACACCTACCAAATATTAAACTGGAAGTCGATCGCATTTCAAGAAATACCCCCGTCACAATATTGGACTTCACGGCAGTATTGCATGGCTACCACCCTAGTTTAGAAGCCGATATTTTGTATATCATTTTCTTACCCTTGCGTGTATGCCATAATGTTGAGTTTTTGTTGAATTCTATTTTACTTTTCTATTTACTCACCTTACCGTGTAAACTATTGTCGATTATTTCCGTGAAATTTCGTATATTAAAAATATCTCAATGTTATAGGGCCGACCCCTTGTGGCCCTAAACCCTGGCAAAGTTTGATCCATAGCTGTTCGTCCATTCCTGAGCAGTAAGCGAGAGAAGATTCTGAATCTATTACTTTAGAGCGCCAGGATTTTTTAAATTGTAAGTTGACTCCGCCCTGCCCTAACCGTATGCGTGTAATTGTGAGTGTGAAGGCACAGCTTCATTTCATGGGCACTAATTTTTTACAAAGCAGGGCGTGACTTTGTGGCAGATACTGCACGACTATTCAGCTGGAGGGCACTACTAAGTAATATAAAAAAATTGAAATCAAAATCAAATGTATTGCTGAACTAACACAAATTTTATGTCCAATAAACAACACCAATATGACACAATTTTAATGTCATCTCAATAATATTACTTTTACTCTACTGTAGTTAATACATTCCATAAACAGTACAGAAAAATGTGTATTACACTCCATCCCCTCTTAGCTGCACAGCTCTACTGCGGGTATGCCTTCTTTACTGCGCACAAATTAGGCGTAAGTTGCCCATTCAAAAATGAATGGGAAAAATCACTGTTCAATTGAAATCGCACAGTGAAAGTGAAATAGCGCAGAACTAAGTGAAATACCTCGGTAGCTAAGTAAAATAGTACGGGTAAGTGCGCAAGCGTAGAGCATTAACCTTGGAAACGTACAGTTCAAGTAGTTGCTAGTTGAGGACAATGTCCTTCTTTACCACAGAACCTCTACCCGTATTAGACTGAATGTTTTACAACAAATTAGGAGGAGTCATACGTTGAAAACAAAGTTCCAGCGGAAGTTAATCCTGAAATAAGGACATAGTGAGTGAACAATACAGTGTAGCTACAATTGCAAAGATTTTTTAAAAAGCTGGCCTACTATTAGCGAGTGATAGCACAGGTTCTATTAGGGGTCAATAGCACTCGTAATTGAGTGCTATTTCAATCACGGTACTCGTGCTATTAATCCCGAATAGCACAGTTACCCGTGCTATTACTCGTACAAACCCTATGCAAGAGTGCAAGCAAAAGAAGATGGTGCTTATCATAGAAAAAAAGCCTGAGACTCTATAAAAAAAGGTTGTTACAGAAAAGAATGGTTTTCCCCTGAGTAACAGGCAATTCTGAGATGTGGGCACCTTCAGGTCCCAAGATGCTTATAAATATAAGATAATATAGAGTATACTTATACCAGACTTTAACAATCAAGTAAGAATTACAATATCCTAAAATTGTATCAACAGCAATAGCAACCATAAACAACAAAACAATAGTATTCTACTTATTTATAAGCTACAAGCTAAATTAATGCTTACGATTAGTATATCTACTTTGTTGAGAAGAAAACTTGGAATCTAGCTGTAAGCTATGTACAGGAAAAAATAGACCTTTTCCATGAGGGCATTTGAAGAATTGATGAATATTTCCATCTGCATCAGTCCAAGATCCATCACTGCAACCTTCCATATACTCATCCTATAATTATTGTACTATATCTGAACTTATCCAATCTATATAATATTCATACATACTATGAAAAATATATTATATTATAGATATACACATTTATACACACATGGCTACTATTCAATAGTACATTGTACGCACCCACAACACAAGACTAGATAAGAACTTGCTTGAAGATAGTTGGGGAATTTAGTACAAACACACATAAAAAAATCAAGCCCCATGATTAAAATTAAAAGAAAACACGGTAGAAATGTGACACTGGTTCATATAGTTAAGGCAGGATAGTAAAAAGTCAACATTACAAGAACATGACACTCACAGCCCCTGTTTCAGTTACTTTTTCCCCTACTCTTGTTAAGCCCAAGTCACTCCTCTTTTACCCGTTTTATCCCTGACAAAGGACAAACCAATTGGTTAAATCAATTATTACATAAAAACTTGGTACAACATTTTCATATAATCAGATTGAAACACATGCAAATGAGAAGCAACACAGGATTAATACTTGTTAATTAAACAGTTGACACTTGTATATCTTTTCAAGCAAGTAAATTGTGAAGGAGAGAACATCTAAAAAATGAAGTAATAGCATGAGAAATGAAATGAGAAATAATTCCTAGAATCTATTTATGTAATATATTGAGGCCAAAGTATTTTTGCAGGTGGGCATCAAGTCAATTATTAGTGAATGTTAAAAATTGAAATATATACTTAAAAAGAGTTGTGCGCACTTTCTTCTTTGTACACAACTCTTTTGGTTTTTACTGTTGACTTTACTTTTGCTCACTTTCTTTAAGCTCACAAGTTTATTGATTCATTCAAGAGCAGAATACTCACATAGAGAGAGAATCTGAATTGAACAGAACAGAAACTGGGGAAAGTGGCCGCACCGCAGGCCTTATATATGATAACGCACTATAAAGAGGTGACAATTAGTTGAATGGGAATACATGGATTGAGTAATGAAGGTGTAAGGTGAGTTTAAGTGGTTCTTTCAAGGGTTAATGGAATGATGCGGTTTTGGATTTCTTGTGAAACCCAAACAATACTTAAAATAAGAGAAGTATGAATCTCTGTGATAATATTTCTGTGGAGTAGTGTATTAGGAATGGGATAACCACCGCTACTATTTAAACTCTTATCTAAAGAAACATACAGCTAACACTTGACAAGCGGGCAAACAAAAATAAAAATTAATAATACAGGTTAATATACATACCAGCTCAATTCCAGCAACTTGTTCTGTCATCTTTGGCATATTTCCAATCCACTTAACGACACCATATCTATATGGAACATCATTGTTATCTGTACATGGAATTTGAATCATCGAATTCACATGCACGTTGTAGGATGGTCTGTCACCACTGGATGCTACAATAGATACATAAAAATTAATATAAAAAAAAAAGATTCTAATGGTCAGATAGCTACTCTAATTCATTTTACATGCCAGGATTTATTATTCTGCAAACAAATAAAATGTTTAGAATGCTATTAAGTAGTAATCAATTCATTTATAATTCATCTACAATTAATTTAGATAGATAGATCTTAGATCATCTGGAACAGTCTAAAGCATATAATACTCTAGATAGGCTCCCTGTAATGCTAGCTATGTTTGAAGTACAGATTGAGATAGAGTCAATAATTTGTGAGTCATGTACAGAATCAAGTGAAAATCAAGGAAGTGCACATATAATTTTTTTTGAAACCACAAACATTTTGTGACCAATCCCTTTTATATAAGCTGTAAGTTTCATTATGCTTACAGTTTATATGTCTACTTGGTTGGGATGAAAATTTAGATAGTGGCTGAAGACTGTGAACAGGATAAAATAGACCTTTTCCATGAGGGCACTTGAAGAATTGAAGAATGTTTCCATCTGGATCAGTCCAAGATCCATCCCCACAACCATCCATATATTCATCCTAAAAAATGCACTTTATATAA
>WLWD01004294.1_pt1 | contig 12152 bp, 8 predicted proteins | sample 6712731 | NCBI WGS metagenome assembly WLWD01 (sample SAMN12718690, study PRJNA576275) | sponge metagenome | isolation source: marine sponge | host: Mycale hentscheli | place: New Zealand: South Island, Marlborough, Capsize Point | collected 2014-11-01
CAAAGAGCAAGCGTTTATACTCCCACATACAACGCAAGTGCGAAGATTGGCCATTTTTAAGCAGAGACCAGGAGAGCATTGGGAGGAAGGCTCAGACATGTTTATTTTGACCACTCCCATCCAGCCTTTAGTGTCTGAGTCTCCGCATGTTTTAGACATGTCGCAGTAGACTCTCAGACTGGCTTTGTGGGAGGAGCTATATATAAAATAATACCCAGATACGGAGAAAGGGTTTCGTTGGAGAATGGCAGCGCAGGAAGGCAATAGAGATGATGCTTGCAAGTCTTTCAAAGTTCTGTTTAACTTCTTTTGGATGCCCTTTATTAATTGAGCTATTTCTCTAATCTCAGTATCTAATTTTTTATTGATAGATTTGCCAAGCTTCTCTATTTCCTTCTTCATGTAGCTTTGAATTGTATCATTCAGTTTCATTTCATTTAGCTCGTTATTTTGAATTGGCTGCTGTTGGCTTGCCTTGTTTCCAGATATACCATAATCCCAATCACTAATAAGCAGTCAGACCAGTAGAGACAACAGTGGTGGCAGCAGAGACAAACAATAAAATACTTTTTTCGCTTCCTATTCTTTGTTTCTTCAGAAGATTTCAAGGAAGCAGCCATTTTGTTTGAAAGGCTGACCGAGTTGACTTTTCCTGCTGCAGTATTGCTGATATGCTCGTACACGTTGTCTTCCACTTGGTTTAGTTGCATCAGTTTGCTTTTTCCTCACTTACTTTTCTTGGCCCATGTGTATGCAAAAAAAAATGCAAATTTTCTTGCTGCCGCTAGGCGGTCACGCGCACCTGGCATAGCCAGGATGCCTGTGCACTAAGCAGGCACTGTGAGCCGTGCAAGCAAAGCTCCTGGAGCCGGGCTAGGAACTCGCAGGAGAACAGATCTTTCTTCACAGCAAGTGGTGTGGGCACCCGAAGTCCCACCTGGACCATTGCTGTTCCATGAGAAAATGCCTTGAATTTGCACCCCAGCAAATGCCAGGTACCCAATCACAGCTGGGTGGACTGGTGGGGCTGGTGGGAGGCAGATGGAAAATCAGATGGAAAAATTGCCTGAGTTGGGCTTGACATGCACACACACCACCAATGTCGTCATTGCTGATGTTGCTTTACCAACTTGGGTCAGCTGAATACACACACCACCATCGTCGTCGGTACTGAAAATGCTTTACCAATCCAGTTCAGCTTTATTCACGCACCAATATCGTTGTCAGTATTGCGGGTACTTTACCAATCCATTGCTGCGGGTACTTTACCAATCCATTGCTGCGGGTACTTTACCAATCCATTGCTGCGGGTACTTTACCAATCCATTGCTGCGGGTACTTTACCAATCCATTGCTGCGGGTACTTTACCAATCCATTGCTGCGGGTACTTTACCAATCCATTGCTGCGGGTACTTTACCGATCCATTGCTGTGGGTACTTTACCAATCCATTGCTGTAGGTACTTTACCAACCCAGTGCAGCTAACAAATTGTTCATGAATACACACACCGTCATTATTGATTTTATGTGTATTATTTATTATTTAACTATATTACCTTGAGAAGTTTTATTTGCAGGTTGTTGTTTTTTTGTTTTGTTTTTTATTAATTGTACTAAACGATTCTTTTGTGGCTATTCTTTTAATACATAAGCTAGTGAATGACACAGACCTTGCATTCAAACAGTACATGCAGGAACTAAATATATTTCAAGTTCACTGTCAGAGTTCAGGGAGAAATGGTCATGATGGATAGTATCATGTGTAATGGCCCACTTGTATGGCGGCAGAAATAATAGAAGCAGTACTACGTATCAATTTTCAATTTTGTTCGATTACTATTTTTATTTTCAAATGACGTGGACATTTGTCATTAACCGTAAGAGGTGCTGTTAATTTAGTTCTTGTTTCTATTTTCTTTTTTTTCCTTTTTCTTTTTTTTTTTTCTTCTCTCTCTCTCTCTATCTTTTTTTTTTTTTAACTCTCTTTTTTTAAGGACCCCCCCACCGCCGTCCGACGCATGTCATTAAAGCGCACACCCACCCCCGAGCGAGCGAAGCTGACTCTCAGTCGTGTTCAATTGAGATTTCAGATATATATATATATATAGGTATGTATGCGTACGTCAAAAATTTCGCCCGCGCTTCTAATTACGTAAGTTAGGTAAAGCGTTCACAGTTCCAGTATTTTTCAATTAACGAGCGCGGAGAATCCTGCTGCACTGCCTTACACAACTTTGGTTCAACCAAAAAGTTTATAGCTACTCTCTTCTTGAAACAATTGTGAAGTCTTTGTCAAGCTGCGCTTCTTTGCCACTGCTTTCGAAGTTTATCCAGGTAATTCTTAACTCTTCATGCCTAATCATTGCTATTATTTAGCGATTTCCTTCACAAATCATCTTTACCTATACTCATATATTTACTCGCTCGCCATGCATTTGTGCTATTCGAGCGCACCACTAGTTACTTTTCTATAGTCCAAAGTAGATACCAGGCTATACTTAGTTATTTGGCTTCCCTGAAAGGTATGCTTTGTCATCTCAAGTAGATAGCCAATGCTACATGTATGTAGAGAATATGTGAAAACTGGCAGGTAGTTACATGCAGTACAGCGTTGGTGAAGTTAGTGGGAGAGTGGGTGGGAGAACTGGACTGTGTGTGGTGGGCAATGGTTAGTTCAGATTTCACTCCTGACCTGTAGCTTGCAGAGGACCAGATGTTTCGACCAGAAATACGATATGGAGCAAGTATGTACATAAATATGAAAACTAGAATCCATGAGCTGATACTTTGATTGTGAAAAAAAAATGTTGGGAAAGAAGTTTGAGTTTACAGATTTTTTCACTCTAAAGAACAAATGTGATGCAGATTTAAAAAAACAAAAAGCGGCAAGCAATTGTGAAATATATTGTTTATTTTTGTTACATCATCAATGGTTGGTATGTAGAATATACAGCTCTTCGTAGTTTCTTTCTCGGCCTTCTTTTATTCATTAGATGTATTCTCTCTCTTACAGCTCTATTTTATAATGCTACCAAAATAAGTTTTATATAATTAGATGTGAAACTTTGTCATTCCAATGGATAGGCAGGGGTTTCTTTTAGGCGGGGACAGTGGGTGCAATCCCCTTCCCCCACAAAATTTGGCATCGCCCCCACTAAAAGGAAGCATTGTCCCACAAAATGACGCTTGATGTTTAAGCATTAGAGGTGCCTAACATGAAATTTTAATGGAATTCATAGTAACCACTCACAAGTGGGTGGGGTAGAGTTGTAAATAGAGCTGATGTTGGTATGTGTTTTAGCTAGCTATTTCAGTATATTTAGGAATGGATGCCCGCCAGCAATGTGATCCCTCCTCTGCCTTAACCGCGGACAAGGACGAGGAAAGCCCAGATGAAGAACAATCAGACACTCCACCTCTTCAACCCAGACCATCTCTCAAGAAGGAATTGGTTAGACTAGCCTTGCAGGAACTAGCTCTATTTCAGATCCACATCACTGTTGCTGTACTCTGGCGAGATTTTTATGATTTTCTAGATTTTGGGCAGAATTTGGTAGTATTTCTTCATAGCATTTTGGTTGTTGTACTGGTTCCCTTGCTTCTGTTGATAGTGCCCATTGCCGTTCTTCTGCTAACAGTACCTTTAGCCATCATTCTGCTGAAGTTACCTTCCATCACTCGTCCAGTGGTACTACCAATAGTTGCTGTTCTCCTGCTAGTACCTCTTGCTGCCCTCCTCCTCGCAACACTTGCTATTATTCTCCTTGCGCTCTTAGTATCTTTCGGTGTTCTTCCTCTACTGTTTGTATATTTTCAGGCATTCGTGGCAACACAGTGGTACATGGGCATGTTTAATGTATTTAATCTACTCGGACTCTCATCTTTTGGACTGGGATTGTACAAATACAATCCTCACTATCACTCGTCGCTTGCGATAATCGCTATCACGATACCACTTCTGCTTTTCCTTGATTGGAGACTTATGTCTGCCATGGACATTCGCAAAGAACAAATGTCTGCATCAGAAGAGGAGCGAAGGAAAGTAAACAAATGGAATATGCTTGTGAGGTGGGTGGGGCATGTGTTTCTCGTACTGGCTAGCGTTTACGTTGTGATGGAGTGTTACCTCGGTACTAAGAATATTCACGGATACGTTTATCTCATTACAATACAAGTATTTTCTGGAATATTAGCAAAAATGTTATTAGAGGTGAACAAGAACGAGCCTGATAGAATCCTAGTGTCCAAGTTGTGCCAGATAAAATGGCTTCCATTGAAATGGGCAATAGAATGGCTGGCTGTGAAGTGGTTTGCCATTAAGGAGACTGCCCTGAAGTACCTTACCTTCTATTGGGTTCCTTTGAAGTGGATTATAGTGTTAGAGTTTGCCTACCTTCCATCGATTGGATTCTTAATTTGGAATAGGTATTATCACAACAAATATGAAGGCATTTCTCTGACTGTTCCTCTGGTTAAAGCTATCGTTCTGACAGTCTTCACTTCGGATTATAAAAAGCTGAGACAGCAGCGTGGGGCTAAAGACATCATCGCTGGAGTTGCTCAAACAATGCTAATAAGCATACTCCTTCACTATATTTACAACCGTAGTCTCGCTGAGCTGGTAAAGGGTGGACTTTATGGCATCATGATGTGGGCGGCTCACTTTGCAATGTCCAAATTATAAGTTTGAGGCTTTCTTCAAATAGGCACATTTTAGTTTGGCTTGCATGACGATTTTTAATTCATTAGTTTGCAAATACCATTTGTTAAGATTTGTTCGTATTAAGCTGTCATTGGCATATGCAAAGTGTGAATTATGTGAGCCATTGCTGTACAAGGATTGTTGAGTACTAGCAAGCAATATAATGATAAGATCATCTATTATCCGTCTGTCCAAGTTATGGGTATGGGCACGGTTGAAAGCATTATTTGCATTACTCGTAGTTTAAGTACACGCTTAATAGATGGTTCTTGGTGGCTGACATCAGGTATGTTAAAGTGTAATGCTTGAATTTTCACTTTTTCTGCAGATTTCTTACTTATAAACAACAATTAATAAGGTAATGTATTTTTTAATTAAAAACTGTTATACAGCTGATCCAAGATAAAGGCAAATCTTAGTTGCGTGCACCCCTCCAACCCAAGCTGCTAGGATAACAGATGATTTGCTGCACTATAGTCCGAATGAAGTGGCATAAACTATTATTTAATAATAATAATTCCATTGCCCAAACCCTACCGTTGTATAGCATTCTTTACCTACTCTAGCTTCTATTTTCTGTATGCACCCATAGTTTGCTGTAAGTTGGGAAGTGTACAATGTCCCGCTAACAAGTACTATTCATTAACCAGCCAATCACCTCCTCATGAATTAGATTGTGAGGCAATTTAATTAGATTTATGAGGAATTTTAATTGGATTCATAGTATACTGTATTATTTACGAGGGGGTGGAGTGTTTAGGTTTGAGCTGTCAATAGATCTAGTGCTAGTGCTATTCTGAGAGGCCTACAAACAATGGCTGTCCATCAGCAGTGTGTTCCTACTGCAGTACAAGAGGAAGGAGAACAAGTTTCTAAAAAGAGAGAAGGTACAGATGGAGAATTTTCAGAGTCTTCATCACCTCTGCCTGCGCTGTCTCTGAGAAAGGAACTGGTAAACATTGTCCTGCAAGAACTAGCTCTGTTTCAAGTTCACGTTGCCACTCCCATTCTAATAGTTGCGCTTATTAATATGCCACATCTTCTACGTAACTTGGAAGTGGTTTGGGGGATCTCTCTATTCGCATTACTGCTGGCCATTTTTCTGACAGCCATGCCAGTTGCCTTTCTTCTGCTGGTAGTACCTAGTGCAGTTCTGTTATTACAAGCACCTTCTATTGCTCTTCTCCTGGTGCTGCCTGTTGTCGTCATCCTCTTACTGGTACCTATCGCTGTCTTTCTATTGGCTGTGCTTGCTATTACTCTGGTGATGTTTCTGATACCTTTTGTTTTTCTGCCCCTGGTTATCGAGGTTTTATTGGTGGGCGTGAGTATAGCATGGTACATGGGTGTCCTTCGCTTCTTAAGGCTATTAGGTGTCTCATCTCTGGGACTTGAATTGTACGATATGGGTAGCCCGACCTACCTCTCGTCACTTGTAATAACGACTATTACGATACCACTTCTGTTTGCGCTTGATTGGAAACTAATATCTACCATGGACATTAGCAAGCACCCAGAGGGTGAATCAGAAGATGGCATCATACAGAGGAAATTGAAAAAATGGAAGATACTCGTGAGGTGGCTGGGGCATATCATACTTGTGTTCTCTAGCAGTTATGTGGTGTTTAAGCTGTTCAATGATCCTGAAGAAATGCATAAATACGCTTATTTTATCACTTTACATCTATTTACAGGAATATTGACAAAAACGTTCATAGATTCTGTTAAAAGTGAGCCTGATAAAATACTGGTATCAAATTTACGCACATTAAAATGGATTCCTTGGAATGAGGCAGCAGACCGGGTAGCTATGAAGTGGTTTGCCGTTAAAGAGACTGGAATGAATTACGTTACTTTCCACTGGATTCCAATGAAGTGGATTGTAACGTTAGAGTTTGCCTACCTTCCATCGATTTGTAGTAGAATCATTATCAACGTGTTTTCTCCTGCGGGATGTAAAGACTTTTCTCTGTTAGTTCCTCTTATGGAAGCTGCCATTCTGACTGTGTGCACGGCAGACTACAAAGAAATGAGATGGCGACGTGGGGTAAGGGATGTCATCGTGGGAGCTGCTAAGTTGGCAATAGTGGGCATGTTCCTTCACTATTGCTTGTACGACCGTACTCTCGCTGAACTGGTAAGGGTGGATTGTACGGTATCATGATATGGGCAGCGCACATGGCTGTGTCCCAATCATACATCTGAATGTCTCTTCAAGCAGTAATGCTATTATTCATATATTTATCACCTCTCAATTTTTTTACAATAGCAAGTAAAGCTATAATGTAACCTCCTATTACTTTATGGCTTTTAGAATGTTTAGTGAAATGAATTTTTTCAGAGCAATGGCTGGTGATTTATAAACAACATAAGTAACTAAAGCAGTACGCCAGTATGCCCCACTGTACAATTTATCTCCTCTTCCAGTAGGCAGAGTGCAGCTTGACAATAAGAATGAACTATTAATTGCCCTTCCTGCCCATCTGCGGCATGGCAGAATGAATGATGATGACCCTGTCACTTATTTTTTTTAGGTCATGATGTGTATCTGCCCTTACCAACCAACTTTCTTGTGTATGATAAATCTCCTCATTTAGTCATGAATTTCTAATTTGAGTAATAAAAAGTGGGTGGGTGGGTGTGGTGAGTTTGGTAGAGTTAATATGTGTAAACAGAAAAAAGTAGTTTTAAATTGCAAGAAGTGAAGTAGAAGTTACATATGGCTATCAACCAGCAATGCTTGCCAGCTCTGAACACACAAGATAGAGAAGGTTCAGACAGAGATCAGTCAAGGGCTTCACCTCCTCCCAGGCAATCTCTTAGGAAAGAACTTGTCACACTGGTCTTGCAGGAACTAGCTTTGTTTCAGTTTCTTATCATCTTAACAGATCTGTTTTTACAAGGAATTTATGTAAGCTCACCGAAGATTGTATATGTAGTTATTCAGAATGTTATCATTGGGATAATGGTGTGGATTATTCTAATCCTGCATGTTTTAAGAGGACTTGGCCTCTCATTTCTGGGACTAGGCTTTTATGTATATAATGCTGTTCCTACTTATCCCACATCACTAGTGATAACTACTGGTATGATCCTACTTCTTATTGTCCTGGATGGGAAGCTGATATCAGCCACAGACATTTCCAAGAAATCGGCAGCTTTATCAGAAAAAGACGGGAAGAAAATTAAAAAAATGAAGATATATATTAGATGGCTGGGACACTTGCTACTTATAGTATTAGCAGGGATTTATATATTCAAGTTGTTCCACATACACAACAGTGAGGATGTCATGCTGCACAAGTATTTTTATATATGCTGTGTATTTCTGACATCGGGAACATTTTTCAAAGTCTTTATAGATTTTATTACATTGGAGCCAGACAAAAAAATAATGTTGGCAGTGCAAAATATGCAGTGGATTCCTCTGAAACAGGCGATAGAGAAGATAGCGATGAAATGGTTTGCTTTGAAGCATATTGTAGCAGAGTGCATTAATTTTATCCCTCTGAAGTGGATTGTCATGCTGGAGTTTGCCTATAGTCCATTAGCTGTTATCATCGTTGTTCATTTCTTACTTTCTGGTGAGGTCTATAAAGATTTTTCACTGACCATTCCTCTGGCTAAAGCTGTCATTCTGACAATGTGTACCTCAAGCTATGAAGAGTTGAGGCTACAGCGTGGGGCAAAGAACATGATCTTAGGAGCTGCTCAGGTAGTCCTGGTCGGTGTGCTCCTCCATTATGTCTCAATTGGTAGTGATTATACTGACTTGGTCATCTGTGGATTGGAAGGCATCGCTATGTGGGCAGTTCATTTTTCTATGTCTAAGTTATACCATTAATTTAAACTTTGTTTTTTGTTAGCTTCGTTTTTAGTTGTTGATTTTTAGAATCGTGTAGTATTTGTAATTCTTTATACACATACCTGTCTAAGAAATGTTATTTCTAAAGGAGTGTTAAAACTTAGCCCGACATTTTAAATTTTTGCTGTGAAGGGGTTAATAAGGTCAGACTCTCCAGGAGAGAGTGAAGGAGCACCATGATGCTGGTAATGGTGGAGAAAAGAGACTTCAGCCATTGTTGAATTCGCTTGGCAGCAACATTACCCAATCAAATACAAAGTTACAAAGAATGGTTTAAGATGAAGGATTTAAGTTTACTTAATTAATTTTTTATTCGATTTATTTTGGGCTGTACAGATAATAAACCCAATGTCTGATATCTTGCACTCTCTTTTCCCCTCCCACTTTTTCCACTCCAATAAATTTCTCAACTAAATGTCACTGAAATTCATTCCGAGGCAGCAGCTACAGTCTGTGAATACATAATACTATAATAAAATTCATTGCTATTTATTTAATCATAATTTCTGAGGATCACATGACTGATATTGACATATCCTAGTTAGTTGTCCTGTGAGTGTTGTACAAAATGCCCAAGCAACTACTCGCATGCCTTCTTCTGCTGCTTCTGCTATCATTGTCAATTTCCCAAGCTACGGAATACTTTGTGTCCCTAGCTGGTGATGACAGCAACACAGGGACTGTTTCCAGTCCTCTGAGGCATGTGCAGAAAGCAGTGGAGCTCTTGAAGCCTGGTGATGTCTGCACCATTAGAGGCGGGACTTACTCAGAAGAAGTGTCCATCAGCAACTTACGAGGATCTCCTGATAATCCCATCACGTTCAGAGCGTATCCTGGAGAATACGTTGTTTTTGATGGCACCGTTCCTCTAAATCATAAATGGACCAAATACAAAGGGAATATTTACATGACAGAAGGTATCGAGCAAGACATCTGGCAGCTCTTCATGGATGGCGATATGCAGATCAACGCTCGATGGCCGAACGCATTTTGGAATGATTTTTCGGTGTTTGACTACACCCGCTGGGGTTTTTCTGACGCTTCGTCGACGTACGACCCCGCCACCGTATCAGGAGTGATGGTCGACAACGGAACTCAGAATCTAGCTGGGAGTGGTCTGAACCCACTGGTGCCATCGTGATCCTCAACATCGGCAGCTGGCTTACGTGGGCGGGTAAAGTGGTGAAACACAAGTCCGGGGATAGCAGCTTCAGCTACACAACGGCCATTCCGAAAGGGACTGGTGTCCATTTTAAGCCTGAAAATAGTCGCTTTTTCTTAGAAGACAAACTGGAGTTCCTGGATGCCCCCACAGAATGGTTCTATGACAGAAGCAAAGCAGCACTTTATCTTTGGACGGAAAACAACGATAGCCCAGAAAACCATCAGCTGCGCAGTAAAGTGTCGACGTATGCCTTTACTGTCACTGGAGGATCCAGCTGGCTCATCTTCTCCGGGCTGAACTTCTTTGGCACCACCGTCTTTATAAAAGGAGAGACGCATAAGGAAGATGTCCACAACATAGTTCTGGACAGCCTACACTTCAGCTATCCCTCTTACTCCAAGAGGATGCTGGGGTCCCTGGCAGTGCCTAACACAACCACTCTGTACTATAACGATGTCTTGACGGAATTTGCCGGGAACTTTACCATTTTTAATTGTACGTGGGAGTACGCAGATGGGCAGACGATAGTTTACCGGGGAGCAGACGGACTCATACAGAACAACCTGTGGCACCACAATGATTTCACTTGCGTGGGAAGGGGGACGTTGTTCTATTCCAACGGCATTCGGGGTAGGTTTGTCCGCAACGTGATTCACAGCAACGGACCAAGCGTAGCCATCCATGTGGGTTCCGGGGGTCCCAGAGACAGGGAACTGGGACTTCCATCCGGCGATCTAGTTTTATTAAACCTTTTCTATGACTTGAAGTACTTGCAAGATGACGGTGCTTTCGTTCAAACCGTCGTCCATGCCCAGAAGAATGTCATCTTGGAGTACAACTGGGGCTACGACACGTTGAAGTGGGGGCTGAGGTTTGACTGCGGGACTTGCAATGCCTCGGCCGACTCCTGGGGCCACAACGGGACCATGCGCTACAACGTCCTGTGGAGAACGAAGGGACTGAGCGTGAAAGGAGACTACCAGTATATCCACAACAACCTCGTGTTTGACAGCCACTTGTATGCAGACCTGTTCCTCAGAAGTGATCCCGGTAGCAGTGACGGGTTCAAAGGTGAAAACGCTCATACCATAGCCACTGCAAACATCTTGCAGCACGAGGCCTGTTCCGACAGAGCCGAGACTTATTGTCCATATCCGGTCCCAGGAAAATACAGCAACAATGCTGAAGGAGACGTAAGACAGTCTTTAAGAGACCCAGATAACCTAGATTTCCGTCCCAGGCTAACTTCTAGTGTGTTTAAAAAAGGGATAGGCCCTTATGAATCTGATTCTACAATATATGGAGGAACTTATTGGATTCCGGGACGTCAGATGCTATCTGCGAGCACGCCTATTCCTCCTAACGGTACCGCAACAGCCATGTGTGATGCCGACTTAATGTGGCTCGCCGGGTACAAAGCTGAGGCACACAATGTGTATTTCGGAACTGATTCAGCCAGTGTGGAGAAGAGAAACCAGACAGAGAGTCTGGTGGGTCAGTTTAGAGGTCTCGCTAATGTGGTCTCCGTGAATACATTAAAGCCGGCAGTGACTTATTACTGGGCGGTGGACGCCGTTAGAGGCAGCAGTGTGTACCCGTCTGATGTGTGGCAGTTTGAGTGCAAGGACTGAATGGAGAATGTGAATTTGTTTTCATTACATATCTGAAATATTTTTGTGAAAATAAACTCCTGGGTGTAATTAAAAGAAATGTGTTGCGATAATTTTTTTAGTTTGTGATAGAGTCCTCTGCCCGTTTTTCTAATCATATTAACATCCGACCAATAGTCAACATCGTCTCTCGGCGAATCTTGCAAAGGGTGTGCATATCAACTTTAATTCTTCAGAATTTTCAACAAACTAAACTATTTTGAATTTTGCATATGCCTTTTTAAAAAAACAACTCCTGATTCAAATTTTTCATGCAGGCCACAAATTAGCTTATTATTAATGTTTGTTGATGTTTAGTTGGTATATATTCGGAAGACATGAAGTCTCCTTGTATGACCCTTACCGGTCTGGACAGTGGAGTGACACACCTCCTGTTCTCACAGAAGGACGGCAACATTCTCTACTCGGGATTCAGAAAGGTACATTTCTGCAGAAGGCCCTGCTGTGCCGTGTATCGTATATTAACGACACATTTCTGTTTGTTTACTAACAGATAGGAGTTATAGTTGGCTGGGATCTTCGTAATCCTGGTAAGGTGTTGCACACGTTGCAGCGTGTGGTGGATACCAATCAAAGAATCTATTTTGATTTATCCAGGTAAAATGAATATTATAAAATATTTAACTTGGTGCTTTTTTGTTGTTGTTGTTTTTTCTTTATTTATTAGGTCCTTTTTTGTTTGTTTGTTTGCTGTTGTTGTTGTTGTTATAATTTTAATCAGTTGGTAAGTTTTTATGCATTTATGTAAG
>WLWD01001452.1_pt1 | contig 12144 bp, 8 predicted proteins | sample 6712731 | NCBI WGS metagenome assembly WLWD01 (sample SAMN12718690, study PRJNA576275) | sponge metagenome | isolation source: marine sponge | host: Mycale hentscheli | place: New Zealand: South Island, Marlborough, Capsize Point | collected 2014-11-01
ACTCCCATACCCACCAGCTTGCTAATCTGTATGTTTTTATCTTTCATGAATTCAACAAGGGCAGAATAAATAGTCTTTGCATCAGTAGCTTTCAATGGAACTATATCCAAGAAGTGCTCAACAGGTTGACCGTCCATGTTCACCCAGCGGAAGAAAATTGAAAGCTCTTCTGTGGTCGTCACATCAGTGCACTCACCTGCCATTATGCTGAAATGGGAAGCTTGGCGAAGCCGTTTCAGTAAACATTCTTCAGCCCATAAGCCAACTGCCTCAACAAATTCAACAACAGCAACTTTAGATGTGTAGGTTGCATTTAATCTAGCTCTTTCAAGGAACCCCTTTAAATCTTCTGCACCACAACTTACGATTAGATCAATAAGTTCATCAGAATTTGTTGTGTGGGGAATGTGGCGACGAGCTAGAAAATGGGTGCAACGAATTAGAGCTTTAATGGCCATTCTGTTCTTCAACTTTTCCTCATCATTAATTTGTTGGAGTTGCTGAATGACTGACCCTTCTTGTCGTGCTGTAGCTGCAGCCATCTCTGCTTCACATGATAGGAGGTGAATATCACTCTTTGCATTAATTTTCATCTTCTCTATTGCCTTCTTCCAGTTCGTGAAAGGTTTTGAGATCCATGTTCCTCCTGTTCTTTGAAGAGAAATTCCTCTCTTCCTGCAAACCTTACAAAAAGCTCCTTGGAAATTTTTATCAAACATCAGCCAATTGAAGCTCTCTTCCCATTGTTTGTTGTATTTTCGACTGCTTGCAGTGATTTTCTTGCTTTTCTCATGTGTAGTTAATCTTTCCTTTGCATGCTTCTCATGGACAATTAATCTTTTCTTGGCAGGACTTGGCTCCAAAAACTCAGTATCAGATTGATTGCTGTCAATTTTATCTTCTGTGTCACTGCTACTTGAGTGGCCAGGTGACTGTGAAGAGCTTGCACCACAGAAGAAAGAGCGAATATCCATTTGAGATTATCTTAAGCTGTCAGGGACTACGAGTGCTTAGAGTTCTGGTTCTGGAAGTTGTAGAATCTGTATAGATCAAAACTCAACAACTGCTACGGTGAGCTGAGGGCTGGCCTTTTTATAGCCAGCCAGCAACCGGAAGTGTGAATCAACGTGTGATAAACCTAAGGGGAGGTGAGAGTCAGAGTTGAATAGTGTGTGAAAAGCATCTAAATAGTGAATGTCACAGTTGACTGAAAATTGCTAGACGGTGGAGGTGAAAATGAGTAGCTGAATTAACTTGTCAGGATCTGACATATGCAGACCTCATTAGATAAGATTATGTTTTTTTAATGTAGGACATAGGCCTTCCAATAATTCTATTTCACTCCCATGGTGACCAGTGCCGCCCGCCCCCCCTTACATTTTCAAAACTCTATTTTGCCCCCCCTTGCAAGAATGTCTGGATGAAACACTGCTCCTCCTTACCTCTGTCATGAAATAGGTAACTCCACCTTACCTCTGTCATGAAATAAGGTTACTCCTCCTTACCTCTGTCATGAAATAGGTAACTCCACCTTATTTCTGTCATGAAATAAGGTTACTCCACCTTACCTCTTATGAAATAAGGTTACTCCACCTTACCTCTTATGAAATTGGGTTACTCCTCCTTACCTCTGTCATGAAATAGGTAACTCCACCTTACCTCTGTCATGAAATAGGGTAACTCCACCTTACATCTGTCATGAAATAAGGTTACTCCACCTTACCTCTTATGAAATAAGGTTACTCCTCCTTACCTCTGTCATGAAATTGGGTTACTACACCACCTCTGTCATGAAATAGGTAACTCCACCTTACCTCTGTCATGAAATAAGGTTACTCCTCCTTACCTCTGTCATGAAATAGGTAACTCCACCTTACCTCTGTCATGAAATAGGGTAACTCCACCTTACCTCTTATGAAATAGGGTTACTTCACCTTACCTCTGTCATGAAATAAGGTTACTCCACCTTACCTCTTATGAAATAGGGTTACTCCTCCTTACCTCTGTCATGAAATAGGTAACTCCACCTTACCTCTGTCATGAAATAGGGTAACTCCACCTTACCTCTTATGAAATAGGGTTACTTCACCTTACCTCTGTCATGAAATAAGGTATATTTCACCTTACCTCTGTCATGAAATAAGGTTACTCCACCTTACCTCTTATGAAATAGGGTTACTCCACCTTACCTCTTATGAAATAGGGTTACTCCACCCAGAGCTAAAAATAACATGCGGACATCGGTCAATTACCGTACAAAACTTGATTTGGACCGCACAATCAATGATATGCATGGTCATTGTGTCCGGCCAAAAGGTGTTGCATCAAAAAGAACCAGAAATAAAGTTTTCTCACTCGCTGGAAAAACGCAATACGCGACGGGAAGCAATAATTAAGTCAGTCGCGTGAGCCTTCCGATTGTGCTGAATCAGCAATTTCAGTTCTTCAGAGATTGATTGCGTGCGCGGAGTCGATTGCTACCTTTCCCTCAAGTTTTCTGCGGTGTTCTTCTGATTGTTAGGCTTGTATGGTTGTGTCCAAGAAATCTACGATCCCTTCGTAAGTTTATTTCCTGTTGTCAGCAAAAAAAAAAAAGTGCTATTAGCTGTAGCTTCTTTTGTAGCTAGTGCTCGTTATCAATGAACGACTGGACTGGCACTGCTAGTTAACTATTTCTTAACAACTATCACTAACTCACTTATTTAAATCATATAAGGTTATAATAAATGATAGTAGTGCATGAACTATAAATTCACACCATGATTATTTAGTTCATCATTATTTAACCATACTCTGACCAGTTTAGTTATAACAATAATTTGAATAATGAAATGGGTTGACCACTCAAAATAAGTCAATGTCCAGGCAAACTTTGATTTGTTCGGACAAATTGTCCAGACAATTTTTGAGTGTTATTTTTAGGTCTGTCCACCTTACCTCTTATGAAATAGGGTTACTGTTTTTTGTTGATTAGATGGCACATAATAAAGGTTTGATGCCCAGTCGAAAAAAAGAGCAACGTAATCCTCGTGTGAAGCATCGAAATAAATACAGAAAGGCTTTAATAAAGAGAAAGGGCCAGGTAAATGATGTTGTCTACATTGCATCAATTTATTTCAGTTCTTTTTACTCTAGGTACGACCAGTAGTTTCTGAACTTACAAGGTATGGCGGTGAGGAGACTGGCATTCGCTCTCGCTTAGCAAGGAGTGTGGCGTTGAAATAACAGTTCATTTACGCTGAACTGTTGCTGTGGTTATTACGTAATCAACTGATTCATTATAATTGTCACTGCATGTATTTATTTTCAACTTGTGATGTTTGTCTGTGATCATGTCCGGTGTCTTAAATTATAGATAATCCTCTAAAATATATTCCAAATGATGTAGAATGTAAGAAAATAAAGTGCTGACAAGGCAAAACATTATACAATTGTAGTAAAGTATAGTAATAACATTAACAATAAAAATTTAATAATAGCAATACAAATCATTTTGTTGGTGCAGCCCATGGCATTTCTTCACTGCATAGCTATCTGTCTCCTTAAAATGCTTATTATGATAACACGAGGTCAACTGAAGCTGAAGAATGAGTTTGTAGTCTACAATTATGAATTTATCTAGTTCTCAGGTTCATAGCTGAAGATACAATTTTTCCATAGGAGTTTATAATCTCACATTTTTAGATTTAAATGTAGTGAAGTTTGTAGCAACTTGATAAATATTACATCTTCATTATGCAAAAGAGATGTACGCGTTTAAGTAGGTGCAGTTTTATAGTTATTAAGTGGGTGTGGTGATGTATAAATTAGTTCTGAGTAACTGACACTGGCTATGAGCTTGATAAGTGAACACATGTCTGAGATTGAGTGAACACATGTCTAGAGTTTGCAGACATGTCTGAGATTACAGTGGACACAACCTTGAAATTACAGTGGACACAAGTTTGAAATTGCAGTGAATACATGTTTGAGAGATTGAGTGAATGTAATTGAGACCTAATTAATTAGTGGCAGTCATTCTCGAGGGTCCTTGGAGGCCTGAGAGGACCCTTGAGAATGACTGCCACTAATTAATTAGGTCTCAATTACATTCCCTAGGTCTGACTCCTGAGTTAATTCCTACTCAATTATCTCATTATTTTTTAAGTAATCTTTCTAATTTGTTCTTAACCTTTTGACATTAACTTCACGCCTCTCAAGTACAATTCACATGTCATAGAAATTGTTCAACACCAATTAACATTCCCCAGGGGTTGTGCCCCACCACACAATGATCTCTTCTTCTATATCATCTGTCTATATAAAGTTTCTTGTTCAGTTTCCCTCATTCAGTTCAGTAACCACTAGAAGGCTCCACATGCCGAAATATGGTTTTATTCTACTGAAATAAGTCTCGGAAAGTTACTACACCTGGCTAGCTATCTGGGTAGCTAATTCTATAAATAGTCTAGCTGCCTGTAATACCCAGAACACAAACTAGAAAACTGCCACTTTTGGAAGAACTGATTCACTTGCGGTACAAGGCACCATACTCTCCTTCATGGGACAGAGCCGTTGTTTTCGTTCCTGTCATAACAGCCACCTCCAGCTCCGGTCACATCTACCTCTCCTGCTACTGCACCTATGCTCAGTGCTGGGGCATCGAAATCGGCGAGCACCATCATCACTGAGGACTTGGTCAATAAGCTACAGGCACCTTGTAAACACTGCAAGACTGATTTCAAAGGAGTTTGACTGAAACAAGCTCATTTTTGACGATATTCCTGAGAAATATAAGATTGGGTGTCATATTGTTCATCACATTAATGCAATTGAGCCTCAGCAAGACAGAACAATATCCTCAAGAATGACTGTGTCAAAAGAGGTCATCTCTGGCTGATCCTGACCTGGGTGGACACCAGTAGATATTCTTGTAAGCCAGGATGACAGGGTGCAGCTCTTTGTGGAAATAGTCGTTCTAGCTATCGATCTGTCCTTATCTCGTACACTGTTTGGATGGGTTTTGGAAGGTTCAGAACACAGTGTAAGCTCCGACAACTGCATCTGTTCAGTCACTCTTTGAGAGGATAGCTCACCCCTTGATCTACAAATCCTCTGCAAGCTCGAAAAGACACCAACTATTCATTCTAACCTCTCTGCAGAGGAACAGCAAGCTGTAGAGCACTTTGATGACATCCACCATATCCTACCCAGTGGTCGGTTTGCAGTCTCTTTCCCCCACAAGGAGTATGCACCTGCATTAGGAGAATTACAGAAACTGCAGTATGCCAGTTCCTCTTGAATGAAAAAGCTCTCCAGAAAAAAATACAACTTGCAACATTTTCAGAAGTATTGAAGGAATATTTGACACTTGGACATTATGCTGAACCAGTTCCGCTTACTAATTTACATCTACTAGTATCTGCCTGTTCATGGGGTGACCACCAGCACAACCAAACTTACTGAGAGTAGTTTTTGATGCCTCAGTCATGACAAAGTCTGGCCAATCATTCAATAACCTCCTTTAGGTGGGCCTAACCAGTATCCACTTATGCCATCTGTCCAATTGTGTTTCCGATTCTACTTAGTTTCCTTCTCAGTGGACATTTCAAAAATGTTCCAGGTTGAATCCAGATCAGTGGAATTTTCATCAATTTATCATGTATAATAGGAATAGGACTTTCAGTTGACTAAACTGACTTTTAGGGTGAAGAGCTCCCCATTTCTGGCGACAAATATGCCAGCTTGCCTCCAACAATAAATTGTAAACAGTATTCTAAGGCTGCCCAACTGATCACGACTTTTATGTACGTCTGCCACTTCCTCCATCACTGTAGCTGTTGAGGTCAAGAACCAGTTACTCCAGCTGCTGTAATCTGCAAGGATGCTCCTCAGGAACTGGCATAGCAACTAAGCAGAATTCCTGGCCACAATCCCAACTGAATTATGTGATTCTTCAAAAGGATTTCCAACCCCCTGGCATCATCCAGTGCACTGGGGATACACTGGTACAGCACCACACATGTGCTGTCAGATGAAAACCCAGCAGAGGTGTCTCACCTGCGGCTCTGCTGTCTTCCACTCTATAGTGGAATGATCCTTCATGGTTACACCAAACTTGGTGACCAGTGGTCCACACTACCAATAGGACTCCTGCCAAAAAAGCGCCTTGCCAGACTCAAGACCTATCCCTGTGGTGCGAGTGAGTTCTATCAACGATGCTATTTTCTACACCTTCCACAGACTCAATAGGGTGTTAGCACGGTGTTCGAGATTCCTTCACAACACAGGGAAGCCTTCGAACTATCAAGCTGTTATCACCAATCCTAACCACCCAGGAGCTTTGATTAGTAATGACAAGGCTTCTGCATCTCTCCCAATAAGAGACTAACTGCAACCTCCTGATTAGGATCAGACAAGGAAAACCTATTCTCAAGAAATCCCCACTCAGCAATTTAGACGTCACCCTATGAACTGATCAGCTACTGCAGGAATCTGGGTGTATGGACTTTCTCAACCCTATTGCAGCCAAGTCCTACGTCCTCCTGAGCAATAAATCTATATCATTTCCCAGTTGCTCCCGACTACACTCCATCAGGACTTCACTCCAGCAGGGCCTTCAGTTATGCTGGTTGTAATTGCTGAGACTATTACACAGTTTCTTGTGAGATATGAAGACCTAAAGTCCTACTATGGCATAAAGCAAATCAAAGTAGAGATACTTGCCACCCCAGGCTCCCCATTATGGAGGGCTTTGGGAGGCAGGAGTTCATATTGTGAAATCTCAGCTCTGAAAGTTTCTATCACCACACTTACTCTATAATGATGAGTTGAGCACCATCCTTGTCGATGTCTAGGCCGCATTAATTAAATAACCAACCCAACAGATCCTGAGAGTCCTAGGCCTCTGATTGCCAGTCACTTCCTTATTCAAACACCATTTTAACTCAATCAGACCCTAAGGCCAACAAAGACTCACCGCCAACTTATGGTCCCACTCTAGTACTGTAAAAGTAGTGGAACAGCAGCCAAATAATGTGATTTTAATTACTTCTTTTTCCAGAATTCTCATAATGACCAATTGAAACTTGGACTACCAAAGTATTTAGCAGCAGCCAAAGATATTTCTCCCAGACCCAGTTTATTTTTAGGTAAGAAAAGACCTCCCATATTGATCAAACATGTGCAAAATATTCCTGTTAATCTACCCACAGTTTTACTTGAGTCACAAAGATCTTTGCTGGAAGATTATATTAAACTTCTGTAATGATTAAATACAAAATGACTAGTAAACTGACTCAATCAGTCATTTCATGACATCTTAACTTGCTACTGCACTCATACACTATACTCCACTATTTATAATTATAATACATTTGAGAAAAATATAGGATTCCTTTGGAATAATAATGAATTTATTAGAACAAAGATTGAAATAATTGTAATATTTTTTAGCCTAATCTGGCAGGCCCAAGCTGTCTCGCTACCTGCTGTCAGTTTAGTCCCACACCAAGTGGAGTGACACCACCCATAACTTTGTTCCCGGTGACAAGCTGGTCCTTCAGATTAGAGCCATAACTGTCTCCCTTAACAAATACTTACCAACCTGAACAGTGTGTATATAGGGCTAGTTAGAACCCCACATTATAATTATTACTGAATGTTATTATTATTATTATTATTATTATTATTATTATTATTATTAGTTATTTTAGCTATTATTATTAATTATTATTCAAGCATCTGAATTTATTATCAATCATTTTTAGATTATTTAACATGGAAAAAATCTCAAAAATGTAACTCTATACCAGTGTTATATATCTTCAAGATGGCTGCCACTGATGCTGTCTGTTTTCTGACAGCCTCTATGAGTATACTCATTCATTCTGTTCTCCAATTCTTCTGCTAAAACCTAAAGATACACCAAATTCTAAAAGTTAATTTTCACTATGATTAGTTCTAGTAGCTACAGCATTGCTAGTCCGGAGATACTAGTGTGCATTATAGCAAGTGAGTGTCCTATATTTGCTGGCATAGTTCCCCTAAGATTCACAGCAGTACAGGCAAGCGAGCCATTGTACACAAGTAATTCAAACAACTAGGTAAACACTTTCAAAATTAAACCTAAACATTGATTTTTTGCAATTACAAGATCAGTATGCAAAAATAACTAAAAGACTACATTTATTTATTTTGTCCGAAGTTTAGCCATTGACCTTTAATTTTAGCAAGCATGGTTCCTTCAATTATTCTCTAGTAGTGGTAGCTAGCTTCTGTAGTACTGTATTTAATTAACCGATCCGATCATCCAAATGACCAGTAGCTTCTGACAAAACACACTTAACTACTAATAAAATGGCCAAGATTTTGAAATCACATATGGTAAAAGGTTTCAATGTCATACCTCTCGCCAAAACTTGTTGACATAAAAAAATAGAAACTAACATTTCTAAGAAATTATCACATACAAAACAAGACTTGCTTACTTCTGTAGTTACATAAGAGTTTATTGGTAACCATGTAACAATTCTAACACAAACACACACACGAGCTCTGCCTAGGAGAAAGGGTGGTCCATGTCGAGTGTGCTACTGAGCTCTGCCTATGAGAAAGGGTGGTCCATGTCAAGTGTGCTACTGAGCTCTGCCTAGGGGAAAGGGTGGTCCATGTCGAGTGTGCTACTGAGTTCTGCCTATGGGGAAAGGGTGGTCCATGTCGAGTGTGCTACTGAGTTCTGCCTATGGGGAAAGGGTGGTCCATGTCGAGTGTGCTACTGAGTTCTCTGCCTATGGGGAAAGGGTGGTCCATGTCGAGTGTGCTACTGAGTTCTGCCTATGGGAAAAGAGTGGTCCATGTCGAGTGTGCTACTGAGCTCTGCCTATGGGGAAAGGGTGGTCCATGTCGAGTGTGCTACTGAGTTCTGCCTATGGGGATGTCGAGTGTGCTACTGAGGCCTATGGTCCATGTCGAGTGTGCTACTGAGTTCTGCCTATGGGGAAAGGGTGGTCCATGTCGAGTGTGCTACTGAGTTCTGACTATGGGGAAAGGGTGGTCCATGTCGAGTGTGCTACTGAGTTCTGCCTATGGGAAAAGAGTGGTCCATGTCGAGTGTGCTACTGAGCTCTGCCTATGGGGAAAGGGTGGTCCATGTCGAGTGTGCTACTGAGCTCTGCCTATGGGGAAAGGGTGGTCCATGTCGAGTGTGCTACTGAGTTCTGCCTATGGGGAAAGGGTGGTCCATGTCGAGTGTGCTACTGAGTTCTGCCTATGGGAAAAGAGTGGTTCATGTCGAGTGTGCTACTGAGTTCTGCCTATGGGGAAAGGGTGGTCCATGTCGAGTGTGCTACTGAGCTCTGCCTATGGGGAAAGGGTGGTCCATGTCGAGTGTGCTACTGAGTTCTGCCTATGGGGAAAGGGTGGTCCATGTCGAGTGTGCTACTGAGGTCTCCTATGGCGAAAGGGTGGTCCATGTCGAGTGTGCTACTGAGTTCTGCCTATGGGGAAAGGGTGGTCCATGTCGAGTGTGCTACTGAGGTCTGACTATGGGGAAAGGGTGGTCCATGTCGAGTGTACTACTGAGCTCTGCCTATGGGGAAAGGGTGGTCCATGTCGAGTGTGCTACTGAGGTCTGACTATGGGGAAAGGGTGGTCCATGTCGAGTGTACTACTGAGCTCTGCCTATGGGGAAAGGGTGGTCCATGTCGAGTGTGCTACTGAGGTCTGACTATGGGAAAAGAGTGGTCAATTCAATGTCTGAGTTTTGTGAATGAAAGGGTGGCCAATCCAATGTTGAGTTAGCTACTGAGGCTCATACCAGTGTCATAAACTAGATGTCATCATGTCAGATATAGAACATGAAATATGGTAGAATGGGTAAGTTTATATGAAGTTGTTAGACCACATGTGGTATAACCCCTCAACCATCATATCTAAAATCATATTATTATACTAACCTTAGCTTCATTTTTCCCCATCTTCTTTACTTTATTGGTATAAACAAGAATATTTTTTTCTACAGTGCTGTCAAGTAGTTGATCACGATAACAGCTAAAATTTTCAAGTAACTTGACAGTCCCTTTCTCAGTAGGAACAACAAGTGACAGGCAATAAGCCAAATTCTGTGCTTGTTGTACTTCTCTGCATAGAATATAATGTTTTATAAATAGAGCATAAAAGAAAAAAATTGATAACAATCAATTGAAAACTGTTCAGAGTTCCTTATACAAATTTATAGCAATTCCACTTGATATTAACACTAAACAAATTGTACTAAATAAATGACTAATATATAGTAAGATGGCAGTTATCCAAACACCCAAAATCTAATAGTAGCATGTGCAAACATGAAGAATTGTTTGACCACGCCCTTTCATTAGTGTTTATATAATACATTTTCTATGGTGGTCAGTTATCTGAAAATTTCAGTTATCCTAACACCTCTCAGTCTCAGTGTGTTTCGATAACTGACATTCTATTGTACTAATTTTACGCTATTATAGAACCTATCAATATACCTTACAGCTCTCAGCCTATGACATATCTTCTCAATCAGACTTTCCTGCTGTTTCTCTTTCTTAATAAGTTTAAAAAGATGCCTACATATAATATATAGCAAGGAAATCACTAAAAATTACAATAGACAATATTGAAAAAAGATATGTACACTAGCCAGAGGAATGTAACATACTAGGAAGTATTAAAATACAGGAATGTAACATATTAACCAGTATTAAAATACAGGAATGTAACATATTAACCAGTATTAAAATACAGGAATGTAACATATTAACCAGTATTAACATACAGGAATGTAACATATTAACCAGCATTAAAAAACAGAAATATAATATATTGGTCGGTATTAAAATATGAAAATAAGGATTGTAAAACATTTGTCATGCTCCGCCCCTTCACTTATTGTTTCTGTATCACTCATGTGGACTTACATGTATTCGGGTTATTGTCTTGCTGAAAATGACAAGTCTAGAAACAGTTCTCTTGTTGATAACTGCCTATCCTAGTCCTATTCTCACTTACTAGTGCTGGGAGACCAGTTCCAATAAGGCATTACATATTAGGTAGCATTAACAAAGGAATGTGACATAATTTACTAGAAAGAAATGTAATGTAAACGAGTACTGAATCATATAAAGAAAAGGTTGTGTAACATATTATTGCCCACGTTTTGATGAATACTTTCATTTGGCTCTCCCAGATGACTGGTTACTATAGCGTCAAAACCCAAGCGCAAGCTTAGAGTCAAGAATACTACCATTAAGGCCATTTCACTTACCCAGTAACATCTCTGAAAGTATCAGGAGGAATGTCAGCTGAAGAATCTGACAACTGACTAATAATATCAGGAACTACATTGTACAGGGTATTACCCTACAAACAAACATAGCATTGTCATGACAGTAGTGATATCAGAGACTACCTTGTATACAGTAAACAAGTAATAAAAACATATCATTAATTTGTAGTGACAGCAATGATTTCTTTCAGAGGGTTTTTCTTGACCATGGAGATGAAGGTCACCAGTTCTAGGCCTCCTTGAAGGAAGATTTTTTTTTCAGATACAAAAGCATTAGTTAAAACAAAAGAAAGGTCAACCACTCTAAAAAGATATCAAGTGTCATGTGTCATGCCATTTACAACTGAATTCGTTTTGGCTGATAAAATAAAGTTTACTGTAATACCTAAACCAATAAACTTTCATGAAGACATGATCTCCTCACCTTGAGAGATAATTCATAGAAGAACATGTGTGCCATCTCCTTGACTGCTGTATCTTCATCCTTCAAACAAAGAGCCATGGAGCTAATTTGGCCCCTGACCTTCACCATGTCATTGAGTATCAGATGTGTCAGCACCATCATCGCATTCTTCCTTACCAAAATTTCCCCATCCTTTAATCTTATCAAATACAAATATCTTTATATTATGTTATTCTTCCATTTATTGCCTATAATATCAGAGCTGACCATAATATAATTATATACACTCTCACATTACTACTATAGAGATGTCTGTCATAATATAATATATATACACTATCACATTACTACTATAGAGATGTCTGTCATAATATAATTATATACACTATCACATTACATAATAGATAGACAACGAAATCGAGGGATCTACCGCCTACAGAACCCC
>WLWD01004881.1_pt1 | contig 12144 bp, 7 predicted proteins | sample 6712731 | NCBI WGS metagenome assembly WLWD01 (sample SAMN12718690, study PRJNA576275) | sponge metagenome | isolation source: marine sponge | host: Mycale hentscheli | place: New Zealand: South Island, Marlborough, Capsize Point | collected 2014-11-01
GCACATATATTGCAGTGGTCAATTACTGTTAGCAAATTACCGGGAATAGCCCTCCTCAACCACAAATATAAATTCCTGTGTGTGTCAGCCACCCTTTCAGGTTTTGCAATCATGACTAATTTGCGGTAGAAATTCAGGTATTGAGGAGGTGGGGCACTTCCACATTCTTCCAGAACAAATTTGGTACGGCCATGTCCCCAGACACTCCAATGATGTGTGTGAAGCTTTTTAGTCCAATTTATATCCTTCTTTATAAATAGCTAAATCCACTAATATTTAATTGATTGTCTCTCGAACTCTTCAACAGATAATTTAGTGAATATTAATAAGAAAAATACATTGAATAACAAGATAACATAAAACCTCAAATAATGTAATAGCTAACCTCAAATGCTTATGAAGTTCACACAAAACAGTTGCTATTGTGGGAAGGGCTCAGCAGGCTCTGGCCCCTCCCACATAGAGATTTTTGTTTGTGTGTCAAAAATGTAATTGTCAGTTGTTGTCATTGTCCTTCGGCACTTTCATTAAGACCTTTGAACCTGTTAGGATATAAAGGGAAAATGCAAGGCCATCATTATTCTGTCAGTCATTTTATTTTTATTTTTATTTTTTTGCATTATTCTTGAAGTTTGCATAAGCTAGTACAGCAGCTACAGTTCAGTGCATGTAATTAAGAGGACAATAATATGTCGAAAATTGTACTTGTGGTAAATCAATTGGTTGACTGACCCACTCATGCATTGCTGTGGTTTCTATGAATATAATTACATCGTGTGACTCAATCCTGTTAGTGTTGTGGGTGGAATTTGAGAGAGATCCAGTTTAGTCTGATCACAACTTCAGAGTTATAGTTGCTGTAGTGTGTGAATAAGATGGCTGAAGAGATAGTTTATGAGGGTAAGAGTTTGGATCAGTTAAAGCAAGAGATCACTTGTGCTGTCTGTCAGGAACACTACACAGAGCCTAAGGTCCTCCCTTGTCTCCACTACTACTGCAAAGATTGCATCCTCAAACTGGCCCGTAGGACTGCCTCCAACCAACCTTTCTCTTGTCCAGAGTGTCGCCAGAAGACCAGCCTCCCAGAGGGAGGTGTGGAGGAACTCAAAACAGCTTTCTTTGTCAACCGCTTCCAATCCCACTTGTCTGTGATGAAGCGAGTCCATGGCAAGGTAGAGGTGAAGTGTGAGGAGTGCACAGACTCTGGAAACAAAGCTCAAGCATTCTGTCGCCAATGTGCCGTGTTTATCTGCAAGGAATGCGCAAGACAGCACAAGAGAATGAAGTCTTTTGCTTCTCACCAAGTTGTCTCTCTTGAAGACCTCAGACAAGGCACAGCTAGAGAGATAGCTGTGAAGGAGCCTCCCACTAAGAAGTGTCTCACTCACGAGGAGCCCCTTGCTATCTACTGTTTTGATTGCAAGTCTCTTATATGTCGTGACTGCACAGTGACAGTTCATAAGGAACACAAGTTTGAGTTCAGCAAGGTGGCAGTTCCAGACACCAAGAAGAAGCTTCTGGAGAATCTGAGTCCCTTGAGAGCAGCAGCAGTGGCCTTATCAGGAGCTGTTACAGACATCCAGACTACCAAGCAGGAGGTAGAGGCCCAGGGCAACTCTGTAGCTAATACCATCCACACCTCCTTCAATCAGCTCCAACTCCTCTTGGACAAACACAAGCAACAGCTACTCCACCAAGCAGCAAATCAAGTTCAACAGAAGATAGACAAGCTTACAGCTCAGGAGAAGAGCTTGTCTGTAGCTACTGCAGAGGTCCAGAGTATCGTAGACTACACTGAGAGATTTGTAGGCCATTGTTCAGACAACGAGGTAATGAGCATGCACACTGAGATCAGGAGGAGAATACAGCAAGAGGTAGGAGAACACAGCAAGTCAGGGAGGAGCCTGGAGCCAGTGGAGGAGGCAGACATGGGAGTAGAGGTGAGGTGCGATGAGGCACTACAGAAGCTCTGTCAGTCCAAGGCCAAGATCACTCGACTAGCTCCAGACCCAGCCCAGTGTACAGTGAGGGGTGAGGGGACACACACAGCAGAGGTCAACCAAACAGACGAGGTTACCTTGACTACTAAACTAACTAACAAAGAGACAACTCGACGTAGAGTTGTAGTAGTCAGTGAGTTGAAGTATCTGTACGATGGATCAGTCGTCAAGTGTGAGGTGGACCAATCAGGACCTGGGAAATATCGTATCCAGTACACACCCACTGTGCGTGGACGTCATGAACTAACTGTGTCAGTAGACGGGCAGCAAGTAGCAGGTAGTCCCTTCCCTGTGTCTGCCTCCATCTCTCCTACTCTACTAGACAAGCCTGGTAAAGTGTGGACAGGAATAGAACATCCTACTGGCATCACAACTAATTCTGTAGGTGAAGTTATTGTAGCTGAATGTTACGGAGACATTGTGAAGATAGACAAGGAGGGGAAGCAGACAGTGCTTGTGGAACATTCCGAAATAGATAAGTTGTCTTCTATTGCTACAGATAAAGAAGACATGATTTACTGCTCTAGTAGGGACAGTAATAAGATCCTGCGATGTGACAATAATGGAGGCAATGTTCAGGTGCATGAGGTCCAGCAGGTGAAAGGTCTAGGATACAGGGGAGTGGCAGTAGTAGGAGATGAAGTGATGGTTTGTGAGCGTAGCAGTAGAGGTACTATTCTAGTATATGACAGAGAAGTCAAGTATGTGAGGCGTATTGAACAAGATGGTATGGGAGCGTTCTTCAACATATCTGCAGACCCACAAGGCAACCTCTATGTCACTGACTATGATAATGATTGTATCCGAGTCTTCAGTAATGACGGTGTCTTACTACGATCCTTTGGCTGTGATGATGATGGAGTGAAGAAACTAAACAAGCCTCGTGGTGTGTGTGTATCTGGTCAGTATGTGTATGTCACTAACTGGGAAGGTGATAACGTGTCAGTGTTTACTACAGAAGGAGAGTATGTCACTTCATTTGGTCAATGTGGTGATGAGGAAGGTGAATTCAAGTGTCCTCAAAGTATATGTGTAGAAGTTAATAACTTTATATATGTGACTGATTTATTCAACAACAGAGTTCAATGTTTCTGATGAGTTTTATGTCACTTTGTTTAATAATAATGTTGGACTTTTTATATTTTGTTGAAAAAAGGAATTGGTACCCAGTTACTGGATTGAGGGAACAGAAGCTAATGCACTAGAGAAGTGGACATCTCATAGTGTCTTACAGGATAGGTCAGTCTAGTTTCAGTAGAACAAGTTCCACACCTGTCTGCAGAAACAACCTTTTACCTGACAAGACCAACTAGACACATTCTTACAGTAAGCCACACCCACACCCCTGCATTAGATGTAAACAAAATAAATGGACAACATATTTGATGATCACTTGCCAGATGATGTGAATAAGTGTGGACTTCATCATGTGTGTTGTTATGTCTTATGTCTAATGTACTGAATTACCGTCGATCCCCCCTTATGTATGTCACGTGTTGAGTGTTGTATATCACCCGTGGTTGTGTTGATCCTTACCTATGTTTATGTATGTGTGAGTGAACTTCCAATTTGATAAAAGCCAAGTTTTGCAATGATGGCATTTAGTGATATTCGGCTACAACACCAGATGTGATATATCAATCTCTCCTTGCACCAACACAATACTTGTTGCCAGAATAATCCACATAACATTAGTGGCACGTGCAATAAATAAGTGGGTGTGGCTAACCTTTGCTGTTGTTAACTTATATATGTAACTGACTCTGGGAACTACAGAGTTCAATGCTTTTAATGATTTTTATGTCATTATTATTGTATATTATAGCTATAGCTTTAAAAGTCATAATACTTCGTTAGTAAATCTAGCCAGAGATGCCACATAGACTGGTGAAGAGACAGAATAAGGAGGTAGAACAATAGACATTGATGCTTACTTCAGAATGAAATGAAATTAGATGAATAACCTGCAACTTATCATCTTCTTCACAACACAAAATACTTGGCTTCTAATGATAGGACTCTGTGTGTGTGTGTGTGTGTGTGCATATACAATCTATTCATTTCATTCATAGTCCAATTATAATGTTTTGTGGGAGTGTGTGTGGCATACCTTGGCCTTGCCTCACCAAACTCAGTTGTCCATTGCCAGATTTTGTTGAGATCAAGTAACCTCTGTGTCAAACTATCTGCATTTTTATTAGAAAGCGTAGGGTCACCTCGCTAAAGAGGGCAGAATGTTGATCAGCAGGCTTAGGGTCACCTCGCTAAGGAGGGCAGAATGTTGATCAGCAGGCTTAGGGTCACCTCGCTAAGGAGGGCAGAATGTTGATCAGCAGGCTTAGGGTCACCTCGCTAAGGAGGGCAGAATGTTGATCAGCAGGCTTAGGGTCACCTCGCTAAGGAGGGCAGAATGTTGATCAGCAGGCTTAGGGTCACCTCGCTAAGGAGGGCAGATTGTTGATCAGCAGGCTTAGGGTCACCTCGCTAAGGAGGGCAGATTGTTGATCAGCAGGCTTAGGGTCACCTCACTAAGGAGGGCAGAGTGTTTGATCAGCAGGCTTAGGGTCACCTCGCTAAGGAGGGCAGATTGTTGATCAGCAGGCTTAGGGTCACCTCGCTAAGGAGGGCAGATTGTTGATCAGCAGGCTTAGGGTCACCTCGCTGAGGAGGGCAGAGTGTTGATCAGCAGGCTTAGGGTCACCTCGCTGAGGAGGGAAGAGCGTTGATCAGCAGGCTTAGGGTCACCTCGCTGAGGAGGGCAGAGCGTTGATCAGCAGGCTTAGGGTCACCTCGCTGAGGAGGGCAGAGTGTTGATCAGCAGGCTTAGGGTCACCTCGTTAAGGGAGGGCAGATTGTTGATCAGCAGGCTTAGGGTCACCTCGCTGAGGAGGGTAGAGTGTTGATCAGCAGGCTTAGGGTCACCTCGCTCAGGAGGGCAGAATGTTGATCAGCAGGCTTAGGGTCACCTCGCTGAGGAGGGCAGAGCGTTGATCAGCAGGCTTAGGGTCACCTCGCTGAGGAGGGCAGAGTGTTGATCAGCAGGCTTAGGGTCACCTCGCTGAGGAGGGCAGAGTGTTGATCAGCAGGCTTAGGGTCACCTCGCTGAGGAGGGTAGAGGGTTGGTTGATCAGCAGGCTTAGGGTCACCTCGCTGAGGAGGGCAGAATGTTGATCAGCAGGCTTAGGGTCACCTCACTGAGGAGGGCAGAGTGTTGATCAGCAGGCTTAGGGTCACCTCACTAAGGAGGGCAGAGTGTTGATCAGCAGGCTTAGGGTCACCTCGCTGAGGAGGGCAGAGCGTTGATCAGCAGGCTTAGGGTCACCTCACTGAGGAGGGCAGAGTGTGATCCAGCATGCTTAGGGTCACCTCATGAGGAGGCAGGTGTGACAGCCGGTTAGGTCACTCGCTGAGGAGGGCAGAGGGTTGATCAGCAGGCTTAGGGTCACCTCGCTAAGGAGGGCAGAGTGTTGATCAGCAGGCTTAGGGTCACCTCGCTGAGGAGGGCAGAGTGTTGATCAGCAGGCTTAGGGTCACCTCGCTAAGGAGGGCAGAGTGTTGATCAGCAGGCTTAGGGTCACCTCGCTGAGGAGGGCAGAGTGTTGATCAGCAGGCTTAGGGTTGGACCTCAGAATGAGTTGTACGAAATCACTATTTCACATACGGAGAATATCATATAATTATAAATGCAACCTCTAAATTGCATAAACTATTAGTACTATGGCTGACTGGTGTATTAAACTATTAGTACTATGGCTGACTGGTGTATTAAACTATTAGTACTATGGCTGACTGGTGTATTAAACTATTAGTACTATGGCTGACTGGTGTATTAAACTATTAGTACTATGGCTGACTGGTGTATTAAACTATTAGTACTATGGCTGACTGGTGTATTAAAGGTTATGTATGTAGTGCAGTTACTGATAGCTGGAGTCTGTTCAAGTTGAGTTTGCCAGAAGAAACTAAACTACCTAACTTTTGAACGCATCCAGGGTTCGCATCATTGAAATGATCATGTTAATCAATCTATACCATAATTGTAGCTATACATTCTGAATTCCAATACACTCATATTATTTATTATTTTACTGTATTTGCTAGCACATCTCATTGTAAGTATCAAGTAGCTATTGATTGAAATAGTAAAAATGTCTTGTCAATGCAATACCAATATCATTACTTTGGAGTTCCTGGGATACTTTCTCGGGTGATATTATTGACAGCAAGATGGTTGATTATAATGAAATTGAGGCATGTTTAACCAATACTTAATTTCAAAGAAAGAAGAGGTGTATGTGTGTTTTGGGGATGGGAGGGAATGGGGGGAGGGGGGGGGGGGGGGGGGGGGGGGGGGGGGCGAATAGTTGCACAGAGTTTGGCCAAAAACATCCTTGCAATATTTCTTGGTGTAAAAAGTCCATGTGGCTTGTGTGTGTGCGGGAATTTTGATAAAAGGGAACATCACAGTAGTACAGACCACCATACGTATAGAGTTAGATTTGTGTGTGTGTAATCATAAACTCGAGGCTTCAATCCAAGAGTTTGTTTTAAATGTTTGTTTTTTTAATTTGGGTTGGGGGTTGAGTGTGTCAGCTAGCTAGCAGATAAAGTAAACTTCCATGTGGACACTGATACTGTGCCCCAAGAGCATTTGTAAGAATGTTTCTGTTGCTGGTGACAAATTTAATAACCCTCAGTCTTGTCTGACATAGCTAGTTACTTTAAATCCTCCAGGGAGTCATCAAAATCACAGCTCCTGAAGCCACATTCCGATTGTCCCTAGTTAATTCTCCTAGCAGAAAACTATAACAGCAAAGACTTCACAATTAGCAAAGTCAACAAGACTGAATGAAGAAGAGAGTTTTGTTTACAGCTAAACGTGACTCTGGTAAGCTGAAATATTTGGTGCGTTTCAAGGGTTAGCGACCCTGTACCCTATTTTAGCTTTGGTTATTGTTGTTGTTGGCGAAGCAATAATTTTAACCTTACCCACGTGGACCCAAGCTAGGGTACGCTGGTGTGTAAGTCCAGGAGTATGGGCAAGCCAAACAAGAAGGGGTTGTCTAAGTATGTGAGATGATAGAGCCGTCCCAGTTGCTAGTCTATATGTATGTGATGCAGGTCTAAGTCTGGAGTTACTAGAGAAGGCGGTAACTCTAAACTTAAGAAGGTAAGCAAGAAAAGTAAGACAGTTTTCAAGAAGAAGAAGACTGTTAAGACCAACAGAAATAATGGGAAGACTACTAGGAAAGTGAAAGATGAAAAGAAGGACAGAACTTCCTCATTGAAAAGAAAGGTATGCATTTATATGCGTCTAATTGTCTACCTTTTACCAGTTAGTGATCCTGATTATGTTAGATATTTACAGTTGTTTCCATGTTAATAATCAAGCCTCTACAAGACACATTATATACAGTAACTCCCAACAAACATTAAAATGTTGAAGGTCTCGATGACTAACAATAGATTTATATAACAGGAGGCATGTGTTGGTGTGGAAAGTGTGTCTAGACTAGTGTGCTTCAGCACAAATGGCGGGTGAGCTATATTTCAAATTACACATTCATAGATTCACCTAGTCTCGCAAGAGAGGGCAAAATGCCTCCTTAAAAAGCCTTAAAAATCCCTGGCTGAGAGTGTAGTGTATTTTTTTTTATAGATAGCTAGTTGCCTTTGAAGTGCTCTCTAACTCTCAATAGTTTCTAGTTTCCTTGAAGCTTTAGCTTCTCTATAAAGTCCCGAGTATGAGGAACACTGAAGTCATTTAATAACATTTATAGGCTGTTAAGATGTATTGTATCCTCCAGTGGTTGAAACACTACACAGAAGTTCGAGCATTATATATCTTTCCCAAGGCTGGCCACATGGCTAGCCAGCTCTGCCTCAAGGTAGTCTCGCATAGCCAGACCCTTTACCAATCACTACACGGGAGACATTGAGCAGTTTGTTCAGTTCCCCTCGCTAATTGGAGAGACCACGAACAATGGGTGACGTAATATCCTGTGATGTAAGACTGCTCAAACTTTTGCGTGTGTTGTATTTCTATATGCAACTCTCCAACAGACAGCCGTGTCAAAGCTCTCTCTTAAGATTTTTTTACCGTCACAAGTGCCAGTAATATTGATATATCAACTGAGGCAGAAACCACACCTACGCCAATGTGGAGTTAGTCCGAAATTGAATAGCTTTTTTGAAGAGTTATGGGGTGGACCAGAGTAATGATGAAATCAGGCAGTGAAGACGATGTGTGGAGCTAAGGGTATATAAAGGAAAAAGACAGTTAATTGCCTTTTTGTTAAAAAAGAAAGATTTCTAAGCACAGAAACATAAGCAAAGTTTTCTCACTCAAACATATCTGCTCAGAAGTTCCTCATAAAGTAATAAGTTTATAAACTTTTGCTTACAGAGTTGATGGAAAAAGTGCCAAGGCACGCATGTCAGTCTACCAAACCCTTTTCCCGCGTAGCAATTGGTAAAGGGTCTGGCTACGCGAGAAGGCTAGCCACATCAGTTTTGCGAGGCCCACAAGTTTGTACCCTGTGGTCATCTATTTCATCACGTGCTACTAATCCACGTATATAAATACATACATTGCTGTTGTGAATCTGTTCATTCCTGACTGTGATTCACTTCACTCTCCCCTCCCCCTCCCGAGTGATTCACTTCACTCTCCAACTAATACAATGAGGAGAATATTGATTGTGTTATGAAATTCTCTCCTTGTGGGGTTCAGAGTTCAACTGTGTCTGCGGAAGAATCATCTAAGAAAGTTCGTCTTGACTCCGGTCAGGTAGACTCTACCAATAAGCCAACCAAGAGTAGGGGTGTGGTCAAGAAGAAGGCGGGGAATGAGCGGGCTGGAAAGAGGGCTCGGTTGATGCACCGTAAGAGTGAGAAGTGTGGCTATGAACTGGTGCGGGAGAGCAAGGTGATCTGGGAGCACCTCCGGCAGCAAGACAATGCCCCGAGCCGTACACTGGCACTGGAGGAAATCATGGCATTGGCACACGGGCATTTCAAGGAGGTCAGTGGGCGGAGTTATTGATTACACTCATAGCATCTGAGGTGTGTGTGTATGTAGCTGGCTTTGAAGCACGATACGGCACGCGTGGTTCAGAGCTGTCTCAAGCATGGCACTGATCAGCACAGAGCTGATATCCTGGCAGAGTTAAAAGGTGACTTCAAACTGGTTCTAGTTAGTGAGACTAATTACAGTTGGTAAAGATCATCAGTACAGTAAACAATCATTGCCAGCTAGCTGTTGTTTCCAGTATTATTGCTGATTAAATGGCTCCTCTGAACTCATGCAATGTATGCAGTGCTATTGTGAACTCCTGTCTCTTGTGGTGTGCAGCAGTGAACTCAGTAGCTGATGTTCTGTTTCGTTTTTTCGTTTTTTTAAATTTATTTTATTTTGATCCACCATTTTAACTGTTAATGTGTGTTGTGGGTGTGGTCAGACTGTATTGTAGATTTGTGTAAGATGAAATATGCCAGCTTTGTGGTCAAGAGCCTGCTGAGATATTGGTGAGTCAGTCTAGTGGGTGTGGCCTATCATTTGGGGTGTGGCCTCTTATTTAGAATGTGGTCTCTTATTTTGGGATGTGTATAATCTTGAGTGGCAATTTTGAGTGATCAGTTTCACAGAAAATAGGGTTATGTTTAGTGGAAATGGTTTCACTAAATGGGGTGTGGTTTCATCAAATAGGGTGTGGTTTCACTATTAGCTTTCCTCTTATTGTTCAGTTCTGTTGAGGGTAGACAGCAGATCATCAGTCGTCTCTATGGGCATGTGCGCAAGTTGATACGTCGTGCTGAAGCTAGTGAAGTGATCGAGTTTGCGTACAACGAATACGCCAACCTGGAGCAGAGGACGGCTCTCGTGCTCGAGTTCTATGGGTCAGAGTTCGCTCTATTCAAGGATAAGATCATCTCAGACTCCTCCCCTTCATCCCCTCAGGGGCAGGATGTTCTGGGAGATGTGCTGAGTCAGCATCCTGACAAGGCCACCAAGATTCTAACTTACATGAAGGACTCTTTAATGCCACTAATTGACAAGTAAGCACTCGAAAGGAATGAATCATGTGGTTTGAAAATACCAATTTCTTTCTCTAGAGAAGTCATACGTCACAGCATTGTCCACAGAGCTCTGTTAGACTACATCAAACATTGCTCTTCACAGGCACGCTCAGTAGGTTGCCATGGTACTGTGTATGTGTGTGTTTACAGTAGGTATAACCTGGTTGTCGTAGGAACTGATAGAATGTGTGCGGGAGCATCTACCTCATGTGCTGCATACCAAGGAAGGCTCGAGACTCACCATGCACTGCCTGTGGCATGGGACAGCCAAGGTAAGGGGTGGTCACAGCCCTGGGTTCAGAGAGAATAATATGTTTGTGTGTGATACTGCAGGACAGAAAGGTGATAGTAAAGAACTTGAAAGGTCTAGTCGGTAAGGTGTGTTCAGAGGAACATGGTCATCTGGTCCTGCTAGCGTTATTTGACTGTGTCGATGATACTGTACTTGTGAAGAAAGCCGTACTTTCTGTGAGTGAAATTTACAGCTGTTGTCATGGCAATGTCCTAGTTAACAGTGTTCCTTCATCACATGTCACAAACTCCCTCCCTCCTCTTTATGTGTGATATTACAACCTTAGTTCGGCATAAGTTAGACCAGTTTATTGTGTGCGTTTCTGAGAGCGTCTGTTTACATTTCTGCTCATGTATTTCCTACTCTAGTTCAACATGGCAGATTTGAAGTGCAGTAAAGTTGGTATATCATAACTAATCTTGAGTTTATGACTGCCATTCTAATAGCTTCTTTGTTATACTTCATTTGTGATAGTTGTTAGAGATATTATGGCTACTAGCTGTGAGATTTCCCAAGTGAGTGGTGAGTGAGGATGGGAAGGAATTGATTCATGTTTGAGCGCACGAGATGTACAAACACACATAGAGTGCATAGTAACTCAAGTGAGAGAGAAATGATAATGGCAGCTATTACTTCAGTTCGTGCCTTGCGTGCACCACTGGATAACTCGACAGCATACCTGAAGTTTACCTGCTTAGTGAATTGCCAAATACAGCACACCAAAGAAGATGACACGCCTTCTCTTCAGTTGACCAGTTATAAGAATGTCTTGAATAGATTCTACATTACTCCTTTACGAGGATGAAAATTGAATGTTTATATGAATCCCAGTAGCTGATCTTTCTTTCTTATTACAGCTAGAGGCTGGCTCACTCTCCATTAGTGCTGAAACATTATTTATATGTTGTGTGTATATCTCCTAGGAGATGGTGTCAGATCTAGAAGGTGTGAGCTCCACCCACTATGGGCGGCGAGTACTCCTGTACCTGCTGGCTCCTCGTACTCCCAGACACTTCAGTTCTCAGTTTGTGGACATCCTGTCTGTGGGAGATGGCAACGCCCACTCAAAGAAACTCCCTGATGTTAAGAGACAGGAATTACAAGAGGGCGTGGTTCCAGCCCTGTTGTCCCTGGCAACCAGTCACGTGAAGGACTGGGTACAGAGTAAGACACATGTCATGCTCCTTCTGGAGGCCATGTTATGTCGCCATAGCAACTCGTTGCCCTTACAGCAGGCACTAGTGGACACCCTGTGCTGTGAAGGGGGTGTGGCTATGATGAGTGACGTCCACATGGACTGGGTTCTGGGGCGTGTGCTACAGTTTGAGAGAGCGCCATGTGATGAAGGTCTACCATGTGCTGCTACTGGTATGAGAACTAACTCGTGTTGTGCATGCATTAATTGGGGAGTGAGCGAGACACTCTCATGTTGTGCATGCATTAATTGGGGAGTGAGCGAGACACTCTCATGTTGTGCATGCATTAATTGGGGAGTGAGCGAGACACTCTCATGTTGTGCATGCATTAATTGGGGAGTGAGCGAGACACTCTCGTGTTGTGCATGGATTAATTGGCGAGTGAGCGAGACACTCTCGTGTTGTGCATGGATTAATTGGGGAGTGAGCGAGACACTCTCGTGTTGTGCATGCATTAATTGGGGAGTGAGCGAGACACTCTCATGTTGTGCATGGATTAATTGGGGAGTGAGCGAGACACTCTCATGTTGTGCATGCATTAATTGGGGAGTGAGCGAGACACTCTCATGTTGTGCAT
>WLWD01004346.1_pt1 | contig 12118 bp, 10 predicted proteins | sample 6712731 | NCBI WGS metagenome assembly WLWD01 (sample SAMN12718690, study PRJNA576275) | sponge metagenome | isolation source: marine sponge | host: Mycale hentscheli | place: New Zealand: South Island, Marlborough, Capsize Point | collected 2014-11-01
TGTGCTTTAATGAACTTCATAAGTTTTGTATGTACAAGTATTAGTAAAGTGTATACATGAGTGGGAAATAGTTGGGGACACATTCTTGAATTCTTGAGTCATTCCTCTGGGAAACAACTAGCTTGTTACGCTTCATTGAGTTAGAATCACAATAAACTGAATAATAAATATAATTACAATGTTATATTGTATTTAAATGTAATAAAACAGTTAAGTAGTTATTTATCTGTATAGTTATAGCCTATAACTATACATTAGGTACATGTGACTGAAGTTCAACAACAACATTATTATAACCACAATTGAAATTTTAGATATGGTTTTTAAAAAACTCAGTGTTAAATACGCCTTAAAACTGAAATGAAATGTGAATCATCAAAGTAGAGCCCTCAAATGTAAATAGTTAAGTCAAATTACCTTACCTAATAGATTAATGTTGGAATTCATATGATGGGGTGCAGTTTAAAATATTATAGCTAGAACACAAATTAGTTTCTGCCAAGTATTCATTAAAGGGCAAGATAAGTTTTTAAGTCAATTAGCACTTAATTCTAGTGATTTAACCAACAAGTTGTAAGGTGAGTGACAGATTGGATTAGCAAATTGAGCCCTAACCGCATAACAAATAAGAGTGTGTAGACCGAATAAACTGCTGCCTGGACTTTGAATTGAATTTGGAGTAGCCCTTTTAATCGGGTTCTGGACTAAATTTTCTAATGGTCACACTCCAGCTGCACTTTGTAGAAAGGCTATTAAAAAAATTTTCTGGCCAATCCAAGTTAGACAGACAATAGTGAAATCATTAAATTAGCTAGACTCTAACACTTGAAATGTAAATCATATATTATAAGAACAATGCTTGTATATTCAGAGTGCTGGGAGGAATAGTGTGAGCTGTTACCAGGTTAATTAAAATGCACAGCTTAGCAGATGAAATAGATTGATTAAGTTTACTTTTAGATGACTGTTTAACATTATTCATAATGTACTAGATCTTACCTATTACTTGAAGATATTTTTGAAAGTAAAAGTAGTGGCCATCACGGGTTTTCCCCTCACAAGTGTATTTCCCTACATTATGAATACTGGCTGCCTCAATTGTTAAAACATTCATTGTACCTCCTTCATGAAGCTGATAGGTTTGAATGTTTTTTGGAAGAGCGCCATCGTTGTGAGTCCATGATACTGGTGGCTTTGATACACAGTTTAAATTTACTGATTTTTCAATTTCCACTGATATTACATTTTGAGCCTCATGAATGAATTCTTAGCATTATTATAAAAATAAATTATTGAAATACATGTGATGTAAATTAACTATTCAGCTACACATAAATAATACTACACTGCAGAGATATGCTGTATCACCAGCTGCATCGAATTGCAGTTGTATTTTATTTCCTATTTTATATTGTGTCGTATATCCTTATGTATTCCACTTATGTAAAATTCTTGTTCATGTCTTTCAGTGGATAAACTATTGAAGTAAAAGTAGAGATAATTGCATCAGTGAAGATTCTGCTTTACTGAAAACTAAAGATTCTAGACCAAGTCATGCATACAGCAATCTACACCTTATCAGATTTCAAATCTTATTTGTGGAATTCTCTCTTATCTATTGCAAACTTTATCCAGACTGCTATGCTTTTGCATAATTGTATAATGTGTATTCAATATTGAACAAAACAGAATAAATGTACATCAGATGAGCCCACACTATAGTGTCATTATTTATGCTTTCTGTACTATTTACCTCTAACAAATAAGGTACTGAAAGATAGAAAACGTTTATTGTTATGTTCTCCCAGACAAACATAATCTCCTTGATTTAATTGTCTTGTAACTCCTTCTATAAATACATTATTATTGGCTCTAATAAGATGGATGAAATTGTGAGGAAGACCAGATTCGGTGTCACCTTCATCTACAAGCTTATCCTTATGAAATGTCCACACCACCTCATATTTAGAGCAACACTGAATCATAGCCATTTCACCTTCTCTTACTATTTGCAATTTTGGCGATATCTTAGATAAATCTAAAAAGATTGAAAAGTAGCTCGTCATGAATGAGCAATCTGAAGACCCTGTTCTGAGAATCTTTTGTTCAAATAGAACCATGCTTTGAAATCTTGTAACAGAACAGAATTTAATTATGGTGAGGGACCAAATAGATTTCCTGCTGGGCTTATAGTCATGAATTTTTTTTGTCTGTTTTTTTAATTTTTTATTGCTAGGTAGTTTTAGGAGAGTAATAACTAGGCCTAACTGGTCAACAAATTAAATGTAATCTTGATCACTGTATCAATTATTATGCTAGCAAACCAGTTCAAGTCCAACAATGGTACATTGTAATACGTTGATAGACAAGTCAATGTCAGTCAATTCAACATCACCAGTAACTTTTCTTTGTATAAGTATGTAGTGAAATAAAACAATAACCTGTAAAACATCTTACCAGCGCTGCTAGTTATATGTGCAGCACATACTGTAATAAAACCTTCGACAATTAATGTTAAATTATTTACACAGAGAATCAGTGGGATAACTGAAGGAGGGGAAGGGGGGGAGACTTGGGGGTTAATATTCACGGCTAGCATAGGCCAACGTGAGTTGTATTTTCCTCAATAAAAGAATAAAAACAAATACAATGCCAGGAAAATGACTGCTTGGGTTGTAACCCTTTTATACCGGTATATTTCATGGTTTTTATTTGTCTTTATTGTCCATACTCACTTAGTCCTACTTTCCGTGCTATTAATTGTGCTCATTGATTGTCATGTATCTTCAACTTAACATTCTTGTTTTGAAACTTGGAAATATTCATTTATCCCTTTGCTGCGTTCTGGTCAGTCGATCATTGAATTAACCCACCAACTTGGTAATTAAAGTAAATGGTTTGACTTGGCTACTCATTACAGACAAGACTATTTATTGGGAGGATCCAGTCAACAGGAAATTGAGGAAAGGCTAAGCTGTACATTATTATAGTGGAGGAATGACCCCAACTGTCATCTAATAAAGTCCAGCAGAATGTAGGTCACATCTTGCAATCAGATCTATAGTATTTTTAAACTCTGTAGCATATAACAAGTTATATAAAATCACTAGCTGGACATTTGTCAGCAGTGGGGACTCTGCTGAATTATGAGTATTAATTTCTGCACATGCGAAAATTACAGTTGGACTATTGTATTCTAGAATTTATGTGTAATAACTGGATTTTCTGGGGTGTAGAATCACTTTCTGGCATAAATTTTTAAATTGAAACGTTTTATTTAGTAATAAACTATTTATGAAAAAATAACATTTGCACTGTTTGTATGTAATTGTAGCCATTTGCCAGAATTGGCACTTATTCTTTCATGAGATTATATTGTGTGTGGTGGTACATGATGCCCCACCCTACCACTTTGAAGCAACTTTCATCATCCTTTCTAGCATTAAATTCACAAAATTAGTAAAACCACATAAAATTTAACAACATTAAAAAAAAAAAAAAATAAACAACTAGTACTAGAAAGTGAATCCTATGCTAGTATTACTATACAATTATTATATCTGGAATATTAGTCCAAAATTAATTAACCCTCAGGCACATGCAGGAGAGGGTTACACTACTCAGTTTGTCAGTCAGTCATTCAGTCACTCATTCAGTAAGTCAGTCAGCAAGTCATTCCTTCACACCGATCTCGAAGATGGTATCCTCCAGGAGATTTGAAACAAACATCAAAACGTTGCACTGGACATTTAGATCCTTTAAATGTGCCAAAATTTTTAGTTTCGATTTATTTTTTCAGAAAAAACCAGTAATTTTTAGACCATACAATCGTAAATGATTATTGATAGCGCCCCTATAGTCACGTCGTACCGTGCTCACAGTGAGCAAGTAATTTCTTTGCTGCTGTTGTGGTTTTGGGTTACAGTAGAACATCCCCTCTAAGACAGGGGGCCTGTCTCTACTGGGCACCTCTCTCCACTGGGCAACTCTCTCTACAGGGCAACTCTCTCTACTGGGCACCTCTCTATTTGTTATAATGTACTTTTATTTACTACACATAATGTACTCGGAGGTTACTTTGATAGAAAAAACCCCATGTCAGTAGAAGCTGAGTCATCTAAATTTTAGGCTATTCAAGAAATAACTATGTGCATTGGCATCATGGCACATTAGACTTTGGCCCTCTCTCAGTCACTTTCTGTCCAGTTATGACACTGAATAGACTAGCAAGAGCTGTTTTATTAGTCTGACTAGCCAAGCCCTTAGTGTAAAAGAAAATCCTGAATATTCACTCTAAGAAATTGATATATAATAATAATAATTATATCTATGATCTGGGCACATACCATAAATATTGACGCTGATATTCCAGCGATATTGTATAAAGCCAATGATCTGAGCACATGCGTATTTGCCTTCATTATCATAGGTAATATTTGTAATTTTCAGCTTATTTTGCACAACAGATCCATATTTCCAAACTGGTCCATCATTGAAGAACCATTGAGACATAATTTTATGTTTACAAGTTAACACACCGTTATCTCCTAAAGTCCACTTACTAGGCATTTGTTCAATACCATCTATATTGTCAACTAAATACAAAGATGTAAATATATATACATAATATATAATATATATATATATAATTTCTTCTTTGTCACAAGCACATCTTGTATATAAATTTTTAATTAAATTGTTTATTTTTAAATGCACATGTACATTACCATCAAAATGAATATTTTGTAGTTATAAAAAGGCCAAACAATTTAGTGAGAAAAACCAAGTATTATTTAAGAATAGATCTATTCAGCAGTAGCTGAAGATTATTGTGATATAAAGCAGGGATTATCAAAATTACTGTGGTCTGACAAATTAAAATATTTATCTGGCAACATGACTGACATGGCTGCCACTTGTAATGAGTTTTCATAAGAGATCAGAAGTAGTTTATCCCCTAGTTTGTCCAAGTTGAGTTGGCACGACCGGAAGCGCGTAAATGTGGAATGCATTCAGTACTTAACGAAGCAATTTAGTTGGGAGCGAGCGTAGCGAGCGAGACACTTATAGGGGTAACACAATCGAAAATCGGGGATGTTTATTGGCGAGCGAGCGAAGCGAGCGAGACACTTACAGGGGTAACACAATCGAAAATCGGGGATGTCAGTTTATTTATTTATTTATTTATTTGTATATATGTATGGACGTACGTAAGGCATTTTTGTACTTTGACCCTCGCGTTTTTGTGTTAGTTCGGTTGTCAACCCCGTCCCAAATTGCACTAAACAGAATCCTCTGGTTTATCGATCAGTACCCGTATCACCCTAGAAATTAAATTGTTTACCGTTTTGAATTCTTTTGCGGGTGCAGTTAAAACTTGAAAACTTAAGGGACTTCCATTTCTATTCGAGTTAGTGGCGGTGGTAAGTCAATGCGCTCTTTGTCACGGTTATAAGCCGTGCGCAAAAGTATTTACTTGAAAATACATTGTCCACTAGACTACCGTTATGGTAAGTCTGTGTAGGTGCATGTCCAGAGTTGTGTCAAAGCATTGTGTGTTACAACCACTATTTAGCTAAAGAATATCACAAAGAAAACTTTAATAACGTGTATTGTTTTGTTGTTGTTGTTTTTTCCTTCAATTCAAGCAGTTGCAGAGAGTTGTTACTATGGCACTGAAATCCCTTTACCCTGTATGCTAAATTTAAAAACTTGACCTTATTTTCAGTAGCTTCAGTGTTAGAAATAGTATAGTCTTTAGGCTCGCTCGCCATTTGTGCTCAAGCACACCACTAGTTTATTTATTGGTGAGCGAGCGAAGCGAGCGAGACACTCTCAGGGGTACCGCAATCGAGATTTCGCTATATTTATTTATTGGCGAGCGAGCGTAGCGAGCGAGACACTTACTGGGGTAAAAATGAAAAGATCGGGGATGTTTGTATAAATGTATGGACGTACGTATGTCATTTTGTACTTTGACCCTCGCGTTTTTTGTGTTAGTTATGTAGTCGACCCCGTCCCAAATTACACTAAACAGAATCCTCTGGTTTATCGATCAGTACCCGTATCATACTAGAAATTGAATTGTTTACCGTTTTGAATTCTTTTGCGGGTGCAGTTAAAACTTGAAAACTTAAGGGACTTTCATTTCTATTCGAGTTTGTGGCGGTGGTAAGTCAATGCGCTCTTTGTCATGGTTATAAGCCTTGCGCAACAGTATTTACTTGAAAATACATTGTCCACTATACTACTGCGAAGGTAAGTCTGTGTAGGTGTATGCCCTGTTGTGTCAAAGCATTGTGTGTTACAACCACTACTTAGCTAAAGAATATCACAAAGAAAATTGTATTGTTTTGTTGTTGTTTTTTTCCTTCAATTCAAGCAGTTGCAGAGAGTTGTTACTATGGCACTGAAATCCCTTTACCCTGTATGCTAAATTTAAAAACTGGACCTTATTTTCAGTAGCTTCAGTGTTAGAAGTCAAAATCATTCATATAAAAATAGTTAGTCTTCTTTAGGCTCGCTCGCCATTTGTGCTCAAGCACACCACTAGTTTATGTATTTGTATTTATGTATGGACGTACGTAAGGCACGTAAGGCATTTTTGTACTTTGACCCTCGCGTTTTGTGTTAGTTACGTGGTCGACCCCGTCCCAAACTTCACTAAACAGAATCCTCTGGTTTATCGATCAGTACCCGTATCACCCTAGAAATTGAATTGTTTACCGATTGGAATTCTTTTGGTGCAGTTTAAACTTGAAAACTTAAGGGACTTCCATTTCTATTCGAGTTAGTGGCGGTGGCAATGGCTCTTTGTCATGGTTATAAGCTCTACTCAACAGTATTTACTTAAAATGCATTGTCCACTAGACGAACCACGAAGGTACGTCTTGCGTAGGTATGTTCAGTTGTGTGAAAGTATTGTGCGTTACAACTACTATTAAGAATATCACAAAGAAAATTTTAAATAACGTGATTTGATTTTGTTGCTTCTTTTTCAATTCAAACTGTTGGGGGATTGGTTACTATGACATTGAAACCCCTTTACCTCTTACGTAATTTAAAAACTCGACTTTATCTTAATAGCTTGAGTGTTAGTTGTTAAAATCAAATTTAACAATAGTGTAGTGTGAGGCTCGCTCGCCATTTGTGCTCAAGCACACCACTAGTCATAGTATGAATCTAAGTCAATTAAGCGCGCAAACGTCAACGTAGCACGTGAAAAGGGGGCGGTAACGCAGGTGCGCATTAATTCTGTAACTATTGTGAGAAAAATTTTTAGTGAAGTTTTTATTGAGTTTTTCGGGAGCTGTACAGCTCATCTAGTCTGTTTTCAACTATACATGTATTTATGTTTCTTATGTGCAGATAATGTACAGCAGATGGAAAAAGCAAACTGGTGAAGCGTTCTTCAAAAGAGACGAGATTAAAGCAGTCGATTCTACCTACTGTGTCCCAGGAAATATTCTGATATTCACAGCAGCAGTACAGCACTGTTAACTTGTAGCTAAAGTTATTAGACTTTCTTGTTGAATAAAATTATCAATTGTTTCATTTATTTATAATAATATATGAAAATTGATGAGATGATAGAATTTAAGCAGTACACATATACAAAATATAGTTGTGATCCGAGTTGAAGGTGGAGTGCAGCCTGAGTTGGTTCTAATCCTTACAATAAACTGTATCTAGTAGTGAAGAAAAAAGAATTGGCATAAACACAGCTTTTTGACAAGCACACAAATTAAATATAACCAAAAAGCTTAAGTGTGGCTGTATCTCAAGTTGCTAGCTAAATGATAGCTATATCACTCTGAAATGTATTGGCTATACAGCATTTGTTATTGAACAGGTAGACAACTAATCTTACCAATATCCTCCTCCTCCCCTCTGCAATAACAGAACACTCCGACTATCCTGTTTCCACACTAGCAACTTAAGCTAATCGCGATACAAAGCTAGAAACGCAGCTATCCGAGAAGAAGCCGCTCATTGTCTAACAAATTCTTAATGAAGACAGTCCGCGTTATAAATTGAGCCGTATCGCGTGACTAAAAGCGGGCGCGTTTTGAGCGGGAAACCTGTAGTTTTTGCTATTCCCATAGACTTTTGTATTGAGTTTTGGAATAGCACTTTCGCTCTGGTTTTGGAGTATACTGAGTAAATATCTTTAACCACTTCGGCGCTAGCTTTCTATTGGGGTGCAAACCTCTGATGCATAGCTGTTTCCCTTCAAAAGTTATTAAAGTTTTTTTCTGGCCAACTCAACTTGGACATACTATAGTGATCTAGAGATATTATTCATTGTATATTATAGTAGGTACTTTTTCTTTAAAACGTGTTAACAATTTATATAATCATGCAAATTTAAAGGTGCTATTTGCAGTTCAGTAATTAGTGTTAGCAATTACTAACTAAATATTAAACCTTATATTCTGAATAAATTTAGAATGTCCCTTGGCCAACCTCTGCAAAAAAATTTAATCTAAGAGTTTACATCCAGAATTTGAATGTGTTAGAATCCCAAATTAAGTCAGACTAGCTCTCATTAGGCAACAAATTTGAAATATGAGTAGAAAAATGTAGCTTCATAATATATAATTCCATTCACATCACACGCAAAAATAATTAGCTAATATTGATGCTATCACAGTGTTTATATTTATAATACTTAACTTTATTCAGTTATTTGTTCTTAATGTTCAGATATTTATTATGTTGAATCTTTAGTTTGTTTTAGCTCAAATTCAGAGAACATTTATGATACAACATGGACCTGCAACAGTCTGTTTACTGAGGTCTGGCACTTTAGGTGGCGTTAAGTCTGGCACTCTAGGTGGTGCTAAGTCTGGCACTCTAGGTGGTGCTAAGTCTGGCACTCTAGGAGGTGCTAAGTCTGGTACTCTAGGTGGCGTTAAGTCTGGTACTGTAGGTGTTACTATAGTTGACACACTATAATAGGTAATGGTTCATGTGATGCATTTCAGTGAAGCTTTCAGTAGTGCTGAAGGTGGTGTTCTAGGCAGTGCTCCAAGTAGTGCTCCAGGTATTCAGGTGATCCTAGAGTGCCAGACTTAGCACCACCTAGGGTGCCAGACTTAGCACCTCCTAGAGTGCCAGACTTAGCACCTCCTAGAGTGCCAGACTTAGCACCTCCTAGAGTGCCAGACTTAGCACCTCCTAGAGTGCCAGACTTAGCACCACCTAGAGTACCGGCCTTAGCACCTCTTAGAGTGCCAGACTTAGCACCACCTAGAGTGCCAGACTTAGCACCTCCTAGAGTGCCAGACTTAGCACCACCTAGAGTACCGGCCTTAGCACCTCTTAGAGTGCCAGACTTAGCACCACCTAGAGTGCCAGACTTAGCACCACCTAGAGTGCCAGACTTAACGCCACCAAGAGTGCCAGACTTAGCACCACCTAGAGTGCCAGACTTAGCACCTCCTAAAGTGCCAGACTTAGCATCTTCTAGAGCCTAAAGTGCCAGACTTAGCATCTTCTAGAGTGCCAGACTTAGCACCTCCTAGAGTGCCAGACTTAAGTACCAGACTAAGAACTACCTAAAACTATGCCTACTGCTCTACATAGAGCAAATATAGAGTATCACATAAAGAACATCTTGAGCACCATCTCAAGACCACCTAGAAGTATATATGCCTTATACAGCACAACCCTAAAAACGTCTATAAAGCTACTTAGTACCACCCAAAGCATCACTTAGAACACCACTAGTGAGCTTAATTTCTGTCATATTATTTACTCACCAACTAAAAACACTCAAATAGCCATGTAGGGCAGGAGCATGTAATATAACAGTATTTGTTTGTTTTTTATTTCTCAAAAATATGTTAATATGATATTAAAATGTCAGTATAGTGCAACCATTAAAATTTAAACGTACTCCCAACTATTAAAGTAGAAGCTGCTACAAAGCTATTGTGTTTAGCATCAGTTCCATAACAGTGATAAATTCCTGCATTGTCTAATTCCACTTTATCAATAGTTAGGGTAATTTGGCCATACAGTTTTGGTACAATAGAATTATTAAAAGTCCATACTGGGGCAGTTCTTGATATGCATTCCATAGTAGCACTGTTTTTCAAGTAAATTAATTGACTTTCTGGAACAATTTTGCAAAAAACTACTGCTGGTGCTAGAATACAGATAGAAATCATATTACAGAATTGCATTGAATACAGATAGAAATCATATTACAGCATTGCAGTATAGCTAGTTATTAATAATAATATTTGTTTATCTAATGGAAGTATACTTTTCAGGTTTACTGGTAAAACTGTAGACACTCACAACACAATGAAGCAATGACATTTCCAGTGGACGACACTCACAACACAACGAAGCAATGACATTTCCAGTGGACGACACTCACAACACAATGAAGCAATGACATTTCCAGTGGACGACACTCACAACACAATGAAGCAATGACATTTCCAGTGGACGACACTCACAACACAATGAAGCAATGACATTTCCAGTGGACGACACTCACAACACAATGAAGCAATGACATTTCCAGTGGATGACACTCACAACACAATGAAGCAATGACATTTCCAGTGGACGACACTCACAACACAATGAAGCAATGACATTTCCAGTGGACGACACTCACAACACAATGAAGCAATGACATTTCCAGTGGACGACACTCACGACACAATGAAGCAATGATTAATTAGGTGTATTCTATCCCTTTCACAGGCTGTGCTTTTAACAGTACAAAATAAAAATGTTTGGATGTCAACTTGGATGATTGTTAACAATGATTGTAAAACCAACAAGAACATTCTGAGACTAATAGGTGAAACTATTTTATTTAAACATTGCCTTAATGCAGAATTGTGAATAATAAACAACAACAATAATAATAATAGCAACTTTTTCTCGTTCTAAGCGACGGGAACTCTCAGTAGGGATATAATAAACAATAATGTAAAGAACAAGATTTCTGGAGGGTACACTTATTGTTATTATATCCTGAAGGGTGATTTGCATGCAGTGTAGACAGCATGTCTCTGTTAAACTTGTTGTTGTCAGGTGTCATATGTGTAGAGCTTCCTTGATCTTTAACTCACGATTCTTACTGGCTCTGTCTAAAACTCTTACCTCTTCCCATTTAATAGGATGATGCTGCTTCCAAGCATGTTCAGCAAAGGATGAAACCTTCTCATCACCTCTCCTACAAGTATCCAGATGTTTGTTCACTTTCTGCTCAAGCCTTCCAGTTCTTTCACATATGTATACTTTACCACAACTGCAGGGTAAACTGTACACTATGGATGAGTTTGTGGTAATAGGTATAGTATGTATGACTTTAGTAAGATGTGATCTTAGTGTCTTACCCAACTTAATTGCTGTTTTGATGTCAAAGTCTCTACACACTCTCTGAATGCTCTCACTCAATCCAGCTATGTACGAAATAGTAAGAATCAAACCTTTCTCTTGCTCAGTATTTGTGTGATCTTTAGAAGGTAACTCTTTAGAGCCATCCCTTATGGTTGCGTTGTCATAACCATTACTTTGAAGTACTTTGTGTAGGTGTTTCTCTTCTTCCTTCAAGTTTTCACTCATGATACAAGCATCTCACTACTCCTCTCTTTACATGATTAGGTTGATGAGACTTAAAGTAAAAGTATCTATCAATCTGTGTGTGTATGTTTTCTGTACACAATGGATGTAAGCATACCATCACTCTCTCTCTCTGTCTTCAATAAGCAATCCAAAAAGGTAGCTTACTATTTTCCTCTGATTCCATGGTGAATTTTATAGAAGGTCTTACAGAGTTTAAATGGTCCAACAAATGTTTTTAAGTTTTTCTTAACTGTTAAAGGTGTCATCTACATATCTCTTCCATAATTCAAGTTTAACTGGAGCTGAGTTTAAAGCTTCTTCCTCAAAGAATTCCATGTACAAGTTGGCCACAACTGCAGAAACAGGAGATCCCATGGCTGCTCTGTCTACTTGTTCATAACAGTTCCCATTGCTAAAGTAAGTTGACCTAATGCAGACCTCTAATAATTCTGTGATGCACTCAAGAGATAGACATGTTCCGTCATCTAGACTTTCATCATTCTGGAGCTTATCTCTGATCACA
>WLWD01004600.1_pt1 | contig 12112 bp, 8 predicted proteins | sample 6712731 | NCBI WGS metagenome assembly WLWD01 (sample SAMN12718690, study PRJNA576275) | sponge metagenome | isolation source: marine sponge | host: Mycale hentscheli | place: New Zealand: South Island, Marlborough, Capsize Point | collected 2014-11-01
ATAGTCTCCCTGTACCGACTCTTATGATCTCACTGTACCCATTCCTATAGTTTCACTGTACTGACTCTTATAGTCTCCCTGTACCGACTCTTATAGTCTCCCTGTACCGACTCTTATAGTCTCCCTGTACCGACTCTTATGATCTCACTGTACCCATTCCTATAGTTTCACTGTACTGACTCTTATAGTCTCCCTGTACCGACTCTTATAGTCTCCTTGTACCCACTCTTATTGTCTTACTGTACCGATTCCTATAGTTTCACTGTACCCACTCTTATAGTCTCACTGTACCGACTCGTATAGTCTCCCTGAACCTACTCTTGTAGTCTCACTGTACCCATTCCTATCCACTCTTATAGTCTCACTGTACCCACTCTTATAAGTCTCCCTGTACCGACTCTTATAGTCTTACTGTAATGACTCTTATAGTCTCCCTGTACCCACTCTTATAAGTCTCCCTGTACCCACTCTTATAGTCTCACTGTACGCATTCCTATAGCCTCACTGTACACATTCCTATATCTGTATTCTCACTGTAACGACTCTTATAGTCTCCCTGTACCCACTCTTATAGTCTCTCTGTACACACTCTTATAGTCTCCCTGTACCGACTCTTATAGTCTCACTGTACCCACTCTTGTAAAGCTCCCTGTACCCACTCTTATAGCCTCACTGTACACATTCCTATACCTGTAGTCTCACTGTACCGACTCTTATAGTCTCACTGTACCGACTCTTATAATCTCACTGTACTGACTCTTATAGTCTCCCTGTAACGACTCTTATAGTCTCCCTGTACCCACTCTTATAGTCACCCTGTACCGACTAGTCTCCCTGTACTGACTCTTATAATCTCACTGTACTGACTCATAATCTCACTGTATCGACTCTTATAGTCTCACTGTACCGACTCTTATAGTCTCACTGTACATGTACCGACTCTTATAGTCTCACTGTACCGACTCTTATAGTCTCACTGTACCGACTCTTATAGTCTCACTGTACAGACTCTTATAGTCTCACTGTACCGACTCTTATAATCTCACTGTACTGACTCTTATAGTCTCCCTGTAACGACTCTTATAGTCTCCCTGTACCCACTCTTATAGTCACCCTGTACCGACTAGTCTCCCTGTACTGACTCTTATAATCTCACTGTACTGACTCATAATCTCACTGTATCGTCTCTTATAGTCTCACTGTACCGACTCTTATAGTCTCACTGTACATGTACCGACTCTTATAGTCTCACTGTACCGACTCTTATAGTCTCACTGTACCGACTCTTATAGTCTCACTGTACCGACTCTTATAGTCTCACTGTACGCATTCCTATAGCCTCACTGTACACATTCCTATATCTGTAGTCTAACTGTAACGACTCTTATAGTCTCCCTGTACCCACTCTTATCAGTCTCACTGTACCAACTCTTATAGTATCAGTGTAACGACTCTTATAGTCTCACTGTACCCACTCTTATAAGTCCCCCTGTACTCACTCTTACAGAGACCTCAACCTCAATATTTGCGAAAGAGTGACAGTTTAGTATAAAATGAGTGAGATGAGTGTTAAATGAGTGAGATGTGGAAAACAGTCATTCTTGGTGATACACGCCCATGCACTTTGTTTGCTATGGTAGAATTATATTGGTTTGTTGAGCATACTAATTTTCCCAAGTTTAGCAACCACTCCCATTATTACCAGCCCCATGTAATACAACCTCCTAGAATACCACCCAATATGATTACCCTTACCCAATTTCCCGAGGAATAGAAACCAGCAAATCATGTATGTACAATACAGAGCAGAGTAAATAAGACATACATTGCAAATATAACAGCTCGGCATAGCCACTGAAGGATAATTTGGTTCAACAATGGAAGTCACTGACTAGCTGCCGGTGACGGCTGCCCCTCACCAGCTGAAGTACATGCTGACTTCCGATGATCTCCTCCGCAACGAGAGCACACGTGTTGGTAGCGGCATGGCCCTAGCGTGGAAGCACACACGCTCCCATCATTCCAAGCAAAACACACCATTAATTTCCTCTTCTTCCCTTTAGGAAGACTTGTACCCTCTGAGGGAGGAAGTTGCGTGGATTTCAGGCATCCAGCCGACAGGATGGCCTTAGTATATAAAGCCTGGTCCATCCGACCAAATTCAGCTTTTTCCAGTGAAGGTCACTGCTGGCGAAAGCGGCTGTCATAGGTCCATCACCAGTCCCCGTGGTCCTTCCCGGACAACATTATGGCCAAGTAGGTCCACAGCCTTGTCTGGGTGGGCCTTTGCAACTATGCCAGCAAAGTGACAGAACGACCGGACCCAGGTCAAGAGGTCAGGGACTGGACGCAGCTTATGAGAGGGAGTCGGCTTGCTCTCCTCCCCTTCCAAGGAGCATCTCAACTCCAACTCTAAATGTTCTTCAGATAGCTCGGCCATGTCGATGTAGTCGCCACGCAACACTCGACGTACCAGCCTGGACGGAACCACAGGAAGGGTCTCACCCAACTGAAACTTCTGTGGGCTACTACTGGGCCCAGCCACCTCACGAGACGAACCAGCACTTGATGACTCTGGGCCCCACTGGGCCAGGCTCTGTCCCAATTGTAGGAAGGCCCAAGTCCTTCACTTTACTGGCATCAAACACTCCCAGAGTTGAACCTACCAGTGACACACATACCAGGCAGGTCAACCACAAACAACAAACAACGGCCACCCCTAGAGCAATTCAAGGAGGGGCTAAAAATGACCACTTGCTAATTACATGGGTAGGGGGTCACACCACCTACCTCCTAGCCACCAGTTACGTAACTGCTAACTGGTAACTCAAATAGATAGGGGTCACACCACCTACCATCACCCCCCCCAACCAGTAATCGCCCAGATTAGTTCCCAAGATAACAATCAACTGCCTTCAGCTTCAGGGAGAGTCTCCCTCTCCCTGACAGCCAGGGGTGTCTACTACCACAGCCCTAGTCTACCCACCTTCAGAGGGAGCCGTGGATGTTCCAGCACCAGATGCAACTGCTGGTCCAGCTCCCCTGGAGCTGGTCCCCCCCTCGGAGTCTCTACTCTTGCTAATTAGCTCTCCAACCAAGTTCAGCAGAGACAGCTGGCATGGTAGATTCCCTAGGGCTAGCCTCCTCAGGGACCACTGGACCTGAAGCCGCCTTTTTTGAAGCCATTTGTGGGATTTAGCAAACTCTACAATTTACACCACTTGTGTTGCTTGCTCCAGGTAGGGTAGACTGACCACGAGGCAGGTCAACCTGCTTTTTCTCCCGCTCAACCTCACTTGGCTCCTTGTAGCGCGCCCCCTTTCCCACCTACCCAGGTGTCCCCATATCTAAGTCGTAGAAGTTCCCACCTGGCATACTCCACCTAACTTGCAGTTAAATGGCCAATAGTATCACTGTACGGACTCTTATAGTCTCCCTGTACCAACTCTTATAGTCTCACTGTACCCACTCATAGTCTCACTGTACGCATTCCTATAGTATCACTGTACCGACTCTTATAGTCTCACTGTACCCACTCATAGTCTCACTGTACGCATTCCTATAGCATCACTGTACCCACTCTTATAAGTCTCCCTGTACCGACTCTTATAGTCTCACTGTAACGACTCTTATTGTCTCACTATATGCATTCCTATAGTCTCCCTGTACCCACTCTTATAGTCTCACTATACCGACTCTTATAGTCTCACTGTACCCATTCCTATAGTTTCACTGTACCAACTCTTATAGTATCACTTTAACGACTCTTATAGTCTCCCTATACCCACTCTTATAAGTCTCCCTGTACCGACTCTTATAGTCTCACTGTAACGACTCTTAGTCTCACTGTACCCATTCCTATAGTTTCACAGTACCGACTCTTATAGTCTCCCGTACCGACTCTTATAGTCTCCCTGTACCGACTCTTATAGTCTCCCTGTACCGACTCTTATAGTCTCCCTGTACCGACTCTTATAGTCTGACTGTACCCATTCCTATAGGTTCACTGTACCGACTCTTATAGACTCCCTGTACCCACTCTTATGGTCCCCCTATACCGACTCTTATAGTCTCACTGTACCCATTCCTATAGGTTCACTGTAACGGCTCTTATAGTCTCTCTGTACCCACTCTTATGGTCTCCCTGTACCGACTCTTATAGTCTCTCTGTACCCACTCTTATAGTCTCACTGTGCCGACTCTTATAGTCTCACTGTACCCACTCTTGTAAATCTCCCTGTACCCACTCTTGTAAATCTCCCTGTACCCACTCTTATAGTCGACTCTTATAGTCTCCCTGAACCTACTCGTATGGTCTCACTGTACCCATTCATATAGTTTAACTGTACCGACTCTTATAGTCTCCCTGTACCGACTCTTATAGTCTCCCTGTACCGACTCTTATAGTCTCCCTGTACCGACTCTTATAGTCTGACTGTACCCATTCCTATAGGTTCACTGTACCGACTCTTATAGACTCCCTGTACCCACTCTTATGGTCCCCCTATACCGACTCTTATAGTCTCACTGTACGCATTCCTATAGCCTTACTGTACCCACTCTTATGGTTTAACTGTACTGACTCTTATAGTCTCCCTATACCCACTCTTATAAGTCTCCCTGTACCGACTCTTATAGTCTCACTGTAACGACTCTTAGTCTCACTGTACCCATTCCTATAGTTTCACAGTACCGACTCTTATAGTCTCACTGTAACGACTCTTATAGTCTCACTGTAATGACTCTCATAGTCTCTTTGTACCCTCTCTTATAGTCTTACTGTACCAACCTTTATAGTCTCCCAGTACCGACTCTTATAGTCAACTCTTATAGTCAACTCTTATAGTCAACTCTTATAGTCTCCCTGTACCTACTCTTATGGACTCACTGTACCCATTCCTATAGTTTCACTGTACCGACTCTTATAGTCTCCTGTACCCACTCTTATAGTCTCCCTGTACCCACTCTTATAGTCTCCCTGTACCCACTCTTATAGTCTCCCTGTACCCACTCTTATAGTCTCCCTGTACCCACTCTTATGGTCTCACTGTACCCACTCTTATAGTCTCACTGTACCCATTCTTGTAATCTGCCTGTACCCACTCATAGTCTCACTGTACGCATTCCTATAGTCTCACTGTAATGACTTTTATAATCTCACTGTACCGACTCTTATAGTCTCACTGTACCCACTCTTATAGTCTCCCTGTACCAACTCTTATAGTCTCCTATGCCAACTCTTATAGTCTCACTGTACCGACTCTTATAGTCACACTGTACCCACTCTTATAGTCTCACTGTACCCACTCTTATAGTCTCCTATACCAACTCTTATAGTCTCACTGTACCGACTCTTATAGTCACACTGTACCCACTCTTATAGTCTCCTGTAGCCACTCTTATAGTCTCATTGTACCGACTCTTATAGTCTCCTATGCCCACTCTTATAGTCTCCCTGTACCGACTCTTATAATATCCTGTGCCCACTCTTATAGTCTCACTGTACACATTCCTATACTCTCACTGTATCCATTCCTATAGTTTCACTGTACCAACTCTTATAGTCTCACTGTAACAACTCTTATAGTCTCCATGTACCGACTCTCGTAGTTTCACTGTACCGACTCTTATCGTCTCACTGTACCCACTCTTATAGTCTCCTGTAGCCACTCTTATAGTCTCCCTGTACCAACTCTTATAGACAACTCTTATAGTCTCACTGTAATGACTCTCATAGTCTCACTGTAATGACTCTTATAGTCTCACTGTACCGACTCTTATAGTCTCACTGTACCCACTCTTATAGTCTCCTGTAGCCACTCTTATAGTCTCCCTGTACCAACTCTTATAGTCTCACTGTAACAACTCTAATAGTCTCACTGTACCCACTCTTATAGTCTCCCTGTACCAACTCTTATAGTCTCCTATGCCAACTCTTATAGTCTCACTGTACTGACTCTTATAGTCTCACTGTACCGACTCTTATAGTCTCACTATACCCACTCTATAGTCTCCTGTAGCCACTCTTATAGTCTCACTGTACCGACTCTAATAGTCTCACTGTACCCACTCTTATAGTCTCCCTGTACTGACTCTTATAGTCTCCTGTAGCCACTCTTATCGTCTCACTGTATCGACTCTTATAGTCTCCTATGCCCACTCTTATAGTTTCCCTGTACCGACTCTTACAATCTCCTGTGCCCACTCTTATAGTCTCACTGTACACATTCCTATACTCTCACTGTACCGATTCTTATAGTCTCACTGTATCCATTCCTATAGTTTCACTGTACCGACTCTTATCGTCTCACTGTAACAACTCTTATAGTCTCACTGTACCGACTCTTATAGTCTCACTGTACCCACTCTTATAGTCTCACTGTACCGACTCTTATAGTCTCACTGTACCCACTCTTATAGTCTCACTGTACCGACTCTTATAGTCTCACTGTACCCACTCTTATAGTCTCACTGTACCGACTCTTATAATCTCACTGTACGCATTCCTATATTCTCACTGGACCCACTCTTATGGTTTCACTGTGCCGACTTTGATAGTCTCCCTGTACCCACTCTTATAGTCTCACTGTACGCATTCCTGTAGTCTCACTGTACCGACTCTTATAGTCTCACTGTAATGATTCTTATAGTCTCCTGTACCGACTCTTATAGTCTCACTGTACCCACTCTTATAGTCTCACTGTACCGACTCTTATAGTCTCCTGTACCCACTCTTATAGTCTCACTGTAATGACTCTTATAGTCTCCTTGTACCCTCCCTTATAGTCTTACTGTACGCATTTCTATACTCTCACTGTATCCATTCCTATAGTCTCACTGTAATAACTCTTATAGTCTCCATGTACCGACTCTCGTAGTCTCACTGTACCGACTCTTATCGTCGACTCTTATAGTCTCCCTGTATCGACTCTTATGATCTTGCTGTACCCATTCCTATAGCTTCACTGTACCGACTCTTATGGTGTCGCTGTACCCATTCCTATAGCTTCACTGTACCAACTCTTGTGGTCTCTCTGTACCCACTCTTATAGTCTCACTGTACCGACTCTTATAGTCAACTCTTATAGTCAACTCTTATAGTCTCCCTGTACCGACTCTTATAGTCTCACTGTATCCACTCTTGTACTCTCCCTGTACCCACTTTTATAGTCTCACTGTACGCATTCCTATAGACTCACTGTACCGACTCTTCTAGTCTCCCTGTGCCGACTCTTATAATCTCACTGTAACAACTCTTATAGTCTCCTGTACCCACTCTTATAGTCTCACTGTAACAACTCTTATAGTCTCCTGTACCCACTCTTATAGTCTCACTGTATCGACTCTTATGGTCTCGCTGTACCCATTCCTATAGCTTCACTCTACCGACTCTTGTGGTCTCTCTGTACCCACTCTTATAGTCTCACTGTACCGACTCTTATAGTCAACTCTTATAGTCAACTCTTATAGTCTCCCTGTACCGACTCTTATAGTCTCCTGTACCCACTCTTGTAAACTCCCTGTACCCACTCTTGTAATCTCCCTGTACCCACTCTTGTAATCTCCCTGTACCCACTCATAGTGTCACTGTACGCATTCCTATAGCTTCACTGTACACATTCCTATAGTCTCAATGTACCGACTCTTATAGTCTCACTGTACCAACTCTTATAGTCTCACTATACCACATTGTACCGACTGTTATAATATCAATGTACCGACTCTCATAGTCTCACTGTAATGACTCTTATAGTCTCCCTGTACCCACTCTTATAGTCTCACTGTACCGACGCTTATAGTCTCTTTGTACCCACTGTTATAATCTCACTGTACCCACTCTTATAGTCTCCCTGTACCGACTCTTATAGTTTCCCTGTACCAACTCTTATGGACTCATTGTACCCATTCCTATAGTTTCACTGTACCGACTCTTATAGTGTCCCTGTACCTACATAGTGTCCCTGTACTGACTCTTATAGTCTCACTGTACCCACTCTTATAGTCTCACTGTACCCACTCTTATAGTAAGTTTCCCTGTACCCATTCTTACAGCCTCTATGTTCCCACTCTAACAGCCTCCCTGTACCTACTCTTATAGTGTCCCTGTACCCACTCTTTTAGTCTCCTTGTACCCAGTACCCACTCTTTTAGTCTCCCTGTACCCATTACCCCCGTATTTATTTTTCAGCACTTGCTCCTGTATTCTTCTATCTCTACTCTTTGTATTCCTATAGTTTCCCTGTACTAATGGAGACTTAATGGAGTTGGTACAGGGAGATCAAATACAAGTAGATCAAATACAAGTAGATTTTAGTTATATGGAGTCACATTTGGCAACATAACTTATATAAATGAGGTTTACAATGTCATCTTATTCTCTGATAGAGCACTTTTCAGGTAGTTTAAGTACGTACCAGCTATACGAGCTAGTGAATGTTGACTGTTCAGGTAGACTAAAAAAGGCTGAATGATGGAAAGAATTTAGTTGATTGGATTGTACAGCTGCAGTCACAGCAGGAATCTACCAATTAGCTATGAAGTGATAGAGACAGTAGTTCTGCTATGCTGATAGTTATGATACACTGTAGACATCACTTATTTAAGTTCTGCTGCAAATGAGAGGGCATCTTTAAGGGAGGCAGTTGCAATCCTGCTGTGCAAAATTCTCCCTCCCACACACATAGCTTAATGGAAAGAAGATGATTTAAGCCTTGAGAAGATGTTGCTAGTCAGGCATGTTATCACATATTATTAAATTTTAGATCAAGTCAAAGCAGCCTTTATTCTTCATTGTTTCCTATTCTACATTGGCACCATGTGAGTAGATTTGTTGTCCTCCAGCAGTTCTTCCTCTGCTACTTTAATGGCCTAACATCATGAGAAGATGATTACAGTGCAAAAGCTAGATCTTAACATTATCTGTATCATTATCATGCAATAGTAGTAACTATAGTTATACTGCTTTATGGAATTGAGAGCTGATGACATGCTATTGTTAGGCTGCGGTCGATGCAAGCTTTCACAGCTCATATCAGTTGAAATTTCTATTTGTAATATTATTTTTCTCTAACTTTCAAATACAAAAAGTCAATAGCTAATTTAGATGGATGTAAATACATGATTAAAATTTTTTTTAATGTGACTATAGAAAGAAACAGAGTGTGAATTACATAATAGTGAGATAAAGTGTAACATCTCAATATTCATGTGACATGGATCTAAATATCCATAACAGATCCACTTCTATCTGTGACGCCAGTACTTAATGTTTATAATAGTGCTGAATCTAACCAATAAATTCCAGGGCACTTTTGCGAAGTGGATAGCTGAAGTGAGCACTGATCAGCTGCATCATTTGCTGGACATGATCTGTTCCAGAAATAGATAAATGTCTTGTACATTATAGCCTCCATCTTGGAGTCAACCAGCCTAGACAAAGAGTCAGCATTCTTGTTGTGAGAACCTGGGTAATACTTCATAGAGAAAGCGTAGGGCTGTAACTTCATTGCCCAGTGTGCCAAACGAGAGTTATTGAAAGACACAGACAAAGTGTGATGGACGAAGATACAGAGCAAGTGTAGGATTCCAGGTAAAGGGTTTACACAGAAACACCATATAGAGCATACAGCACCAAAACTTTTTCCCCTCCCTTCCCCTACTGATATGTTGTTTTTGCTGTTGCTAATCAAAGATGTTCACAACTGGGAACATGTAATTGAATGTATGGATAGCAGGGCCATACAGAGAAATCTGAAATTTTAATTGGTGACTCGGAGCTAAATTCTTTTTATTATTTAAAACTGTGAATCAAAGCTCAGTTCTTCTTATGTGCTACCAATACTGCCATATGCTAACAGTGTACCAGCACTATCTTGCTACCATATTAGAGCTATAGCTATATATGGCACCAGTGCTACCTATACCAGTGGTTACAAGGGCTACTTATTACCTGTACTAACAGTCCAGTTGTATTTCGCTAGTGTTACCTGTGCTATATACCATAGCTACTGGAGATACCAGTACTACTAGAAGCTATATATACTACAAGTGATACCCATGTTACTAGTGTTACCAATACTAGGGCAACCAGTAATAAGTGCTACCTATACTAATGGTGCTACCTATGCTACCATTGCTATCTGTGTTACCTATACCAGTACTACCAGTACTACTTATGCTACCATTGCTACCTATGCTACCAATGTTACCAGTGCTACCTATGCTACTTGCGTTACCTATGTTACCAGTACTGCCTACGCTACCTATGTTACCAGTGTTACCCATACTACCAGTACTACCTATGCTCCTGTGTTACCTATACTACCAGTGCTACCTAATTCTACCAGTGCTACCATTGATATCTATATGCTACCATTTGCTTAGTAATAGTACAATGATATTCATGAATTGTGACTTTTTACACCAAGGTATAGCCAATAAAGTAGGCACAAATTGGTGAAAGAGGGGTGTGATCCAATGAAGTGGGACCTGAAGTGTTAATTATGCCAGTGGTCTCCGCCCAATTCTCTTCATAATGAGATGAAGTCTCATAATAACATCTCCCACCAAAGGACGCTGAATGGCCTCCCCATGCCAGCAAGATGTCATCAAGTCCCAACAATCCGTGTCGAACCTCGGCAGTCTTTCCGGCCTCAAATCTTTCCTGACGGCAGACCACAGCTGCTCCTTGTTCTGGCAGGCATTAAAGGCACCAGGAAGTTTGGTGGCGTTGGCGCAGATGTACCAAAATAGGATACCAAAGGCATAGATGTCGACTGCATTGTCATAGGAACCCCCAAGTAGCTCAGGGGCCATGTGGATGGGTGTGCCCACTATAGTACAGGTCATCATCACCTCAGGCTTGCAGAAACCCAGGTCAGTGAGACAGCCCCTGTTGTTATCATCCAACTAAAAGGAAAGCAAAACAGACAAGAGAAATGAGTAGGGGAAAATTTAATGATTTGTGTAATAACAAATAAAAACGAAAATATTGACATAATATTTCTTAAATTAATTAGCTTCACAGCTTTCTATATCCCACATCAGTTATATTAATTTCACCCTTTCATAAATTATAATAAAAAATTGACCACTCAAATAGTACACAATCTGAGTTAAAAAAACATATTTAGCCAACATTGTAAAATACTAATTATCAAGCAACTTTATATACACGTACCAGAACATTCTTGAGTTTGATGTCTCTATGCAGCAGTGCCTGGCTGTGCAGGAACCGAATCCCTTCAACCACATCCACAGCAATCTGCATTCTGGTTCCAAAGTCCAGCCCTAGGTTCAAGGCAGCATGAAGGTCCCTGGGGTAACGATGCATGATGAAGAGGACCACGACCTGGGAGTTGCTGGAATAGTCATCGTCAATGAGAGCTCCCACGAGATTAACAACACGATCATTCTTTGGTAGAGTCCTATTGAATATTGCAGAACATTAACAGAGTAATTTATCAAAAAGAATAGTGAAAAAAAGGAGAAAAAAAGAACATATGTATCCTATCATTGTGCAATGAAAACTTAATATAACTAACTATAATAAATTCCAACGTATTAAACAGGAAACAATTTAAACAGGCAAGTGTAAAGACTGAATTTAAAAAATGTATATAACACACTCTGAATATAACATGTAAGTATTATATATATTATAAAGATTATTTCTAATTATTTCACACTAAATAAACTGAAATACTGAAACTCTACATAACTACGTGATATCCGTTACCAGGTATAGTGAAACTCTAGTGCCAGATCATTCCAGTGCTTCTCGTCTGGTGGCACTACTGACTTGACTGCCAGAGGACCCTTGCCTGCCCATTCTGCACACTGGAACACAACACCATACTGGCCACGCCCCAATTCTCGGCCGGTGACGGGAAGACCATGCACAATACTGTCTCTAAGAGCAACACTGCTAAGACTGAGTCTGGCCATCTTAGGAGTTAGATTCTGTGACAAGAAAACAAATTACAATATACGTACTCATCCACTCTTTGTAATACAGGATTAAAAGTGGGTGATCATGCTCCAGAACTATAATAATATAAAATTACAACCTTTCTGAAGTTTACAAAATTGTTCTATGAAAATATTAACGGGG